>Ga0315553_10000001_pt1 | contig 214801 bp, 184 predicted proteins | sample SalMarSW160140MG_FD_203099 | JGI IMG/M metagenome (GOLD analysis project Ga0315553, IMG submission 203099) | Salt marsh sediment microbial communities from the Plum Island Ecosystem LTER, Massachusetts, United States - Salt Marsh Sediment SW1601-40 ... | reverse complement strand
CGGTCGTCCTCGCCTATTTCCTCGCCGCCCTCCTCATGACCCCGGCCATGCTGAGCATGGCGGAGCTGGCCGCGGCGATGCCGCGGGCGGGCGGCACGTACTTCTTCCTCGACCGGACCATGGGGCCGCTCGTGGGGACGATCGGCGGGTTCGGGACCTGGCTGGCTCTCGTGCTCAAGAGCGCGTTCGCCCTCATCGGGCTGGGAGCCTACCTCACGATCTACGTGGACGTGCCGATCCGCACGACCGCGCTGGTCCTGACGGGGCTGTTCGCGCTGCTCAACATCCGCGGGGCCAAGGAGTCGACCGGGCTTCAGAGGGTGCTCGTCGTCACCCTGATCGTCCTGCTCGGGACGTTCATCCTGTCGGGCTTCGGCTTCGTCTTCGGAGATGGTGCGGCGGGCACGGCTGCCCCCCGGGGAGCGTCCGGTACCCTGGGGGAGCAGTTCTCCCCCTTCTTTCCCTTCGGCGTGGAGGGCCTCCTCGGCACCGTCGGTCTGGTGTTCGTCTCCTTCGTCGGCCTGACCAAGGTCGCGAGTATCCCGGAGGAGGTGAAGGACCCCGACGTGAACATCCCGCGCGCCATGATCCTCTCCCTCGCCACCGCCACCACCGTCTACGTGCTCGGCGTGTTCGTGATGGTCGCGGTTCTCGAGCCGTCGGAGCTCCGAGGCAGCCTCGCCCCGGTGGCCGCTGCGGGTGAACGCGTGCTCGGCTGGCTGCCCGGCCACACGGGCATGATCGTGATCGTGATCGCCGCCGTGGCCGCCTTCTCGGCGATGGCCAACGCGGGGATCATGACGGCCTCCCGCTATCCCCTCGCCATGGCCCGTGATCGCCTGGTCTGGGAGGGGTTCGCGCGCCTGGGCCGCCACGGGACGCCCACCCTCGCCATCCTGGCGACGGCGGGGCTGATGGCCGTCTTCCTCGTCGCCCTGGACGTCGAGAGCGTCGCCAAGCTGGCGAGCTCGCTCCAACTGCTGATCTTCGCGTTCGTCAACCTGGCCGTTGTGGTCATGCGGGAGAGCGGCATCGAAGCCTACGATCCGGGATTCCGGTCCCCGCTCTATCCGTGGATCCAGGTCGCGGGCTTCCTGATGCCGTTGTGGCTGATGGTCGAGTTGGGGGTTCTCCCGATCCTGTTCAGCCTCGGCGTCGCGGTGGCGGCCGCGGCCTGGTACAACCACCACGGCCGCGAGCGGGTCGATCGCGAAGGGGCCGTGTTCCACGTGTTCGAACGTCTCGGGCGCCGGCGCTTCGAAGGACTCGAGCCGGAGCTGCGCGAGATCCTCAGGGAGAAGGGCCTCCGGGCGGAGGACCCCTTCGACGAGCTCGTCTCCGGCGCCGAGACGATCGACCTGGAGGAGCCGGCGACCTTCGAGGAGGCCGTGGAGCGGGCCGCCGCCGTCCTGGCCGGGACCGTGCCGATGACGAGCGAAGAGCTGGCGGGCGAGTTCCTGCGGGGGATGAAGACGGGGATCACGCCGGTCTCGAGGGGGGTCGCGCTCCCGCATGTGCGGCTCGCCGGGGTCGATGAGTCGCGGCTCGTCATGCTGCGCGCCCGGGAAGGGATCGAGACGGAGGGCCACGCGCCGATCCGGGCGATCCTCTTCCTGGCCAGCGAGCGGGACCGACCCAGCCGTCACCTGCGTCTTCTCGCCCAGCTCGCCGGCCGGGCCGACGACGACGAGTTCATGAGGGAGTGGCTGAGCGCCCCGAACGAGCAGCGGTTGAAGGAAGCGGTGCTGCACGACGACCGCTACCTGGCCGTCCGGGTGGGCGCCGGGATCGCGACCCGTGATCTCGTGGGCCGCGCGCTCCGGGACGTCTCGTTGCCCGACGGGTGCCTCGTGGCGCTCATCCGGCGCGAGGGCCAGGCGCTGGTGCCGAGGGGGGATACGATTCTGGAGGATCGCGACCGGCTGACCATCATCGGCGACCCGGCCGGTCTCGACGAGCTACGCGCCCGCTACCGGGGCCGGGGGGGACCCTGACGGCCCCGGTTGGTGCTCCGGGGCCGAAGGGACCAGAGCGTGACGCCGGTGGCGGGCCGGCCGCGGGACTCGATACCGCTGGCCGCGCTCCGCGAGGGCTAGGGGCCGTACTGCTCGACCGCCTTCCAGCTCAGGTCGCGGGGCTCACTCCGAAGGCCCGCCGGCCAGCTCAGCGGATCGTCGATCCAGCTCGCGGCGGATGCCGACGCGGACCGCGTCCGGCACGCCGTGCTCGACCGCGCGGCGCTCCCACCCGGCGAGGGCGCGTCGGGCGGTGTCCAGGATGTGCCCCGCCTTCTTGATGCCGCTCTGGCGGGTCGAGTCATCGACGACCACGGCGGGACGGTCGATCTGGCCGCCATGACGGACTTCGAGTGTCCCTCCTACGACCAGGACGTACAGGACACGGAAGGCTTCCCCCCGGGGAGCCGAGGCGCTCCATGGTCGACTCGAGGCCGCCGACGGCTTCGTGATCGCCTCTCCCGAATACAACGCCTCCATGCCGGGCGTGCTCAAGAACGCGATCGACTGGGTGTCGCGCTACCGGCCGCAGCCGTTCAACGAGCGACACGGGATGCTGATCTCGGCCTCGCCCTCCCTGGTGGGTGGCAACCGCGGCTTGTGGGCGCTACGCGTGCCGCTCGAGCACCTCGCCGCGCGGGTGTACCCGGACATGTTCTCGCTCGCCCAGGCCCACCAGGCGTTCGACTCGGACGGCGGCCTCGCGAAGCCGCAGCTCGCCGATCGATTCGAGCGGACCTTCGCGGGGTTCCTGGATCTCGTCGAGGCGGCCAAGCAATATCCGTGTGCCAGGAAGGCGTGGATCGAGTTCCTGGGCGAGGCGCCGAGCCCGGGGATCGATCGCGTCGAGTAGCGGGCTCTTCGCCCTTGCGAATTATTATGACGATGTCATAAATATCGTCATGACACGACCCCACCAGCTCGGCGCGTTCCAGCAGCTCGCCATGCTCGCCGTCCTCCGGCTGGGGGACGAGGCGACGGGTTCGACGCTCCAGGAGGAGCTCGAGACCGAGGCCGGCCGGCGCGTCACGATCAGCACCATCTACGTGACCCTGGACCGGCTGGAAGGCAAGGGCCTCGTGCGCTCGTGGCTCGGGAGCTCGACGCCGGTTCGGGGCGGCAAGGCGCGCCGCTTCTACGAAGTGACGCCCGCCGGGGCTCGCGCGTTGCGCGAGTCCCGCGCGGCACTCGACCGGATGTGGGCGGGGGTGGAGAGCCACCCGCTCGTGGAGGGGCGATGAGCCCGCCCCGCCCGCCCCGGATCCCGCTCGGGCTGCTCCTGGCGAGCGCGGCCCCCGAGCGTCGGGCCGAGCTCGAGGGCGACCTCCTCGAGGGCTACGAGCGGGTCGCGCGCACGCAGGGAATGCGGGCCGCCCGTCGCTGGATGTGGCGCCAGCTCCTGTCGGGGGACGTGCTTCGCCTCCGCCTCGCCAACCGGGCGCGGCGGCCGGCCGGCTGTCCCGGGACGGCGTCCGAACCGGAGGAACCGATGAAAAGCAGGCTCGACGGGCTGAGACGCGATCTCGGCTGGGCGTGGCGTTCGGTTCGCCGGCGGCCGGGGCTGAGCGCGATCGTGGTGGCGACGCTGGCGATCGCGATCGGCGCGAACACGGCGATCTTCACGATCGTCGACCGGGTTCTCCTGCGCCCGCTGCCGTACGAGGACGCGCACGGGCTGGCGATGGTGTTCCGCACCGTGCCGCAGTACGGATTCGAGCGCAGCACGAGCTCCTATCCCGACTACGCCGACTGGAAGTCTCGCACGCGCTCGTTCTCCGAGCTGGCCGCGTACGGGTTCATCACGCGGACGCGGGTAGCGCCCGACGGCGCGCGACGGTGGGTCGGCTACCGGGTGACGGCCAACCTGTTCCCCGTCCTCGGTGTGCCCCCGCGGCTGGGGAGGACGTTTAGCCCCGATGACGACCGGCCCGGGGCGCCCGGGGTCGTCGTCCTCAGCGACGCGATGTTCGAGTCCCGGTTCGGGGGAGATCCGGGGGTGCTCGACCAGACGGTGATGCTCGATGGAGCCCCGGTCCGCGTCGTCGGCGTGATGCCGCCCGGGTTCGGGTTCCCGAGTCGAACGACGGAGTACTGGGAACCGCTCCGACCGGACCCGGATCTCGAGCGGGACACGAACTTCCTCACCGTGATCGGGCGTCTGGCGCCCGGGAACACGGTCGCGTCCGCGCAGGCGGAGCTGGCGCGAATCGCCTCCGCGATCGACGCCTCGGCGCCCGACGCCAACCAGGGGTTCGGCATCTTCGTCGAGGGCCGTCAGGCGTTCGAGGTGCGGAGCGCCCGGACGGCGCTGTGGGTGTTCGCCGGTGCGGTCGGCCTCCTGCTGCTCGTGGCGTGCGCCAACATCGCGAACCTCCAGCTCTCGAGGACGCTGGCGCGCCGGCGGGAGATGGGAGTCCGCACCGCCCTCGGGGCCGGTCAGGGGCGCATCGCGACCCAGCTCCTGACCGAGAGCCTGCTGCTGGCGTCGATCGGTGGGGTGCTGGGGCTCGCGGTCGCCGGCGGGCTCCTGCGCGTGCTGATCGCGCTGGCGCCGCCGGGGCTCCCGAGGCTGGCGGAGATCGGGCTGGACGGCTGGGTCCTCGCGTTCACGGCCGGCGTCTCGCTGGTGGCCGGGATCGCGTTCGGCGTGGTGCCGGCGGTATGGGGCGCCCGTCAGGACGCGGGGCGCCTGGTCCGCGAGAGCGACTCGGGCGGTGGTCGCTCGCGTCTCACGGTTCGCATCCAGCACGGGTTCGCCTGCGGCCAGATCGCGATCGCCATCGCCCTGTCGATCGGCGCGGGACTCCTCGTCCACAGCTTCGCGCGGCTGACGGCCATCGAGCCGGGGTTCGACCCCACCGGCGTCCTCGCGGCCCGCATTCAAACGCCGCCCCGCCCCGACACGGAGATGCCGCCCGGGGCGGAGAGCATGACGCGCGAAGAGCTCATGCCGCTCATGATGGATCAGCTGGAAGCGTGGACCGCCGAGCGCGACCGCTTCTTCGACGACGTGCATGACCGATTGGCGGCGATCGACGGGGTCCAGCGAACCGCGCTCGCCTACGCGCTGCCCTTCGGCGCCGCGGGCTTCTCGCGGGTGTTGGCGCCCGAGGGCGCTGACCCGCTCGACGACCTTCCCGCCGTCGGCGGGAACGTCGTCAGCCCGAGCTACTTCCGCGCATTGGGGATCCCGCTCAGGGCGGGGCGGGAGTTCGATGAGGGCGATGTCGCGGCGTCCCCCAGGGTCGCGATCGTGAACCAGACGCTGGCGGAGCGCTATTGGCCCGGAGAGTCCGCGGTCGGCAAGCGGCTGCTGGTCGGCGACGAGCGCCGACCGGCCGATGTCGTCGGCGTGGTGGGGGATGTGCGCCAGCAGTCGCTGGGCGAGGACCGCAGACCGTTCTTCTACACGCCGCTCGCGCAGGAGACCTGGCCCGAGGCCGTGTTCCTCGTCACGCGCTCGACGCTCCCGACCGCCGATCTGGTCGACCGGATCCGCCGGGAGGTGGCGGCGGTCGATCCGAGCCTGCCGCTCACCGACATCTCCACCTCGGCGGCCCTGATCGACGCCACGGTGGCGGCGCCCCGCTTCCGGACGCTCGTGCTCGCGACCTTCGGCGCGATGGCGCTGCTGCTGGCGGTGATCGGGGTGTACGGCGTGATCGCGTACGCCGTGGGCGAGCGCACCCGGGAGATCGGGATCCGCATGGCGCTCGGGGCGGGTCGCGGGAGCATCCTCGGCCTCGTGCTCGGGAGCGGCCTCCGCCTCGCCGTGCTCGGCATCGGGGTCGGGGTGCTCGGCGCTGTCGCGCTCACCCGGTTTCTGGAGTCGATGCTGTTCGGCGTCGGGACGCGCGACATCGCCACGTTCAGCCTGACGATCGCGCTCGCCCTCGGCGTCACGATGCTCGCCTGCTACCTGCCGGCCCGGCGCGCCGCCGCCGTGGATCCGCTCGAGTCGCTGCGCCACGAATAGCGGCGACCCACCCGCCCCTCCGGACGACCGCAGCGGGGCGCCGCCGGGGTTGACCCCCCGGGGCGTGCCGAACGAGCTTCCGGGGTCACCCGACCCGAGGCTCGGCCATGCCCCGCCTGAAGCAGCTCATCCACGAGGTCCACCGCCGCTCGCTGTGGCAGGTGCTGGGGATCTACCTGGCGGCCTCCTGGATCGCCCTCCAGGTGGTCGAGACGATGGTCGACAGCATCGGGCTCCCGGACTGGTTCCCGCCCGTGGCCTTCGGTCTCCTCCTCGTCGGCCTGCCGATCGTTCTGGCGACCGCCTTCGTGCAGGAGGGCATCGGCTCGGCCCGCGGCGACGATCCCGTTGCCGGCGAGCGGCAAGCTCCCGTGGTGGAGGGGCCCGCCGCCGGCCCCGTCACGGACGATGCTTCCGCGATCCCCGCCCCGCAGGGCTCCACGGGGCGACCCGGGAGGATCCTCACGTGGCGGAACGCGCTCCTGGGCGGGGTCGGCGCCTTCGCGCTGCTCGGGCTGGTCACCTTCGGCTACATGATGATGCGGACCCTGGGCATCGGGCCCGCCGGCACGCTGGTGGCCAAGGGCGTGATCGAGGAGGGCGAGCGCGTGGTCCTGGCCGACTTCGACAACGCCACCCCGGACTCCCTCCTGGGCGAGGTCGTCACGGAGGCCTTCCGCGTCGACTTGGCGCAGTCGCCGGTGGTGTCGCTCGCGGAGCCCTCCTACGTGTCCGGGGTCCTGGCGCGGATGGAGCGGCCGCCCGACAGCCGACTCGACCTGGAGCTGGCGCGCGAGGTCGCGGTCCGGGAGGGCATCCGGGCGGTGGTCGCCGGTGACGTCGGCACCGCCGGCGGCGCCTACGTGCTGTCGGCCCGGGTCCTCATCCCGGACACGGGCGAGGAGCTGGCCTCCCTGCGCGAGACGGCCCGCGACTCCTCCGAGATCGTGCGGGCGATCGACGAGCTCTCCAAGCAGCTTCGGGAGCGACTGGGAGAATCGCTCCGCTCGCTGCGGGCGAACGCGCCCCTGGACCGCGTGACCACCGGCTCGCTCGAAGCCCTCCGCAAGTATTCGCAGGGGATGACCGCCGTCGCCCGAGGGGATGGTGACAAGGGCCGGGCGCTGTTCGAGGAGGCGCTCGAGATCGATTCGACCTTCGCCATGGCGTGGCGGAAGCTGGCCGTGATGGCCGCCGGGGAGGAGCAGATCGAGGCCGCCACGCGGGCCTACGAGCTGCGCGACCGGCTCACCGATCGCGAGCGGTACCACACGATCGGGCTGTACCACTTCTATGTGGACCGCGACTTCGAGCGCGCGGCCACGGCCTTCCGCACCCTGCTCGACACTCACCCCGACGACGGCCTGGCGCTCAACAACCTGTCGGTGAGCTACCTGTGGATGGGCGATCTGGAGCGCGCGCTCGACGCGGCCACTCGAGCCAGGGATGTGCACTACATCGGGACGGATCCCTACATGCGGGCCATACGCTGGAGCAACGAGCTGGGCCGCTACGACGATGCGCGCGCGGCGCTGGCGCGTCTCGAGCAGGATCAACCCGGGCACCCGGTGACGGCGCGCGAGGAGTGGGCGACGGCCACGCTGGCCGGCGACCTCGAGACCGCCCGGACCGCGGCGACCCGCCTGCTCGAGAGCGAGGTGAGGGGGTGGAGGAACACCGGCCGAAACCTTCTCGCGGCTCAGGAAGCCAGCCGTGGGCGGGTAGAGGCCGCGCTGGACACCCTCGAGAGCCGGCAAGGCGTTCCCGACTTCGCACGCGCGTTCGCCGAGGCGTGGAACCTCGACCTGTACGTGCGGGACGACACGCTCGGAGCGAGGCGTCGAATCGACGCGCTCCTCGCTCGCACGGACGTGAGCGAGCTGGGTCTCGTGCAGCGCTTCAACCTCGTACGGCTCCAGGCCCGCCTCGGGCGGCCCGCGGCCGCCCGGTCGCTGCTCTCAGAGATCGAGCCCGGTCTCGACTCCCTGGAGCAGTATTTTCCCTGGAGCCGGCGCACCCATATCGCCCGCGCCGAGATTCTGACCGCCGAGGGCCGTCATTCCGAGGCGTTCGACGAGTTCCAGGCCGCCGAGCGGGATGCGGCCATCTGCTCTGTGAGCTACTGCAACGTCGAAGCGAAGGCGCACGCCTGGGATCGGGCCGGCGCGCGGGATTCCGCGATCGCCTACTACGAGCGCTACGTCGAGCCGGAGAACTACGGCCGAGCCTTCAGCATACCCCACGTGCCGCCGGCGTACCGGCGCCTCGCCGAGCTGTACGACGAGGCCGGCGACCTCGACAACGCGGCGAAATACTACGCGATGTTCGTCGAGATGTGGGCCGATGCGGACGAGGAGCTCCAGCCGAAGGTGCGGGCGGCGCAGCGACGGCTCGAGGAGATCCTCGCCGAGCGGGGCTGAGATCGGCCGAAGGCGTGGCGAGATGGTCCACGCCGCCGGCCGGGCATCGGGGAGCGGGTGAACATGCAAACGACAGTCGGAACACGACGGGTCACGAAGGGTGAGCTCGGTCTGGCCTCGGTGCTCCTGGCGGGCGTGCTGGTCATTGCGTACGGCTACTTTCGACCGAACGGGATCGCCTTCTACACCGGGTTGCTGTTGACGATCGGCGGGGTCCTGACCGGAGTAGTGCACCTCGTCACGCGTGACGTCTAGCCGGAGGGGCCGGGGCCGCCTTTTCGGCGTACCTGGCAGGCCGCGAACCACCGCACCGGACCCGACGCTGTCCAGGATCCGGCGGATCGGCAATCAGGACGTGTCGGATCTCGCCGATGCCGAGGCGTACCGATAGGGGTCCCGGTACGCCAGAGCTGGCGCCCCCTCCAGAACGTGTATTTCCGGAGCGAGCTGGACGCGATCGACCCCAGGGGTGTGGCGGACGCGCGGCTTGCTGGCCCGGCCGGTCCAGGGGCTCGTGCTAGCGGTGCTCCGGGTTCGGGGAATCGAACCGGCACCCGGCGTCCCACAGCGAGCGCTGGTTCCCGTGCGCCGGGATCCCGCCCGCGTCACGGATCATCCGCGCCAGGTGCAGGAGGTTCCACGTCATGAACGTCGTGTTGCGGTTGGTGAACTCGTTCTCCGGGCCGCCGGAGCCCTCGTCCAGATACGAAGGGCCGGGGCCGGCTTCGCCGATCCAGCCGGCGTCGGCCTGGGGAGGGATCGTGTAGCCCAGGTGCTGGAGCGAGTAGAGGATGTTCATGGCGCAGTGCTTGACGCCGTCCTCGTTTCCGGTCACCAGACACCCGCCCACGCGGCCGTAGTAGGCGTACTGGCCGGCCTCGTTGAGCTCGGCCGAGGCGGCGTACAGGCGCTCGATCACCCGCGTGCAGACCGAGGACTTCTCGCCCAACCAGATGGGCGTGCCGATCACCAGGATGTCGGCCGCCATCACCTTCTCGAGGAGCGCGGGCCAATCGTCGCGCTCGAAGCCGTGCTCGGTCATGTCGGGGTACACGCCCGGGGCGATGTCGTGATCGACGGCGCGGATCACCTCGACCGACACGCGGTTCGCTTCGAGGATCGCCTTCGACAGGTCTATGAGACCCCGGGTGTGCGAGCGACCGGGGCTCGGCTTGAGGGTGCAGTTGACGAACAGCGCCGCCAGGTCGGAAAAGTCCCAGCGGCTCTCCTCGCACCAGCGGCGTTGCCTCTCGTTCAGGGCGTCCGGGCTCATGTGCGGCCTCCTCGGGGTCCGTGTTCCTCGCTCTCGTGCGACAACAGGGTCGGGACGCGGAGGGTTCCCGGGACCCGGCCCGGCCCGGGACCCCGGCGCGAGCTCCCGCGCGAGCGGGCCGTCGCGGTCCGACCCCGGGGCGCTCCAGGCGCGGGATTGTGGAGCGCGCTCCGGCGGCGCATCCTCAGGCCCCGGCGACTTCCGATCGGAATCGCCGCGGATCCCCCGAGGAGGCAGCGAATCCCCCAGGAGGCAACGATGCGGATGATGGTGAGATGGACGGTCCCCCCCGAGGCCGGCAACGACGCGATCGAGGACGGCACGATCGCCGAGGTCATCCAGGCGATGACCGAGGATCTACAGCCCGAGGCGGCGTACTACTTCGCCCAGGACGGCAAGCGGTCCGGGATGATGGTGTTCGACATGACCGACCCGGCACAGATCCCGGTGATCGCCGAACCGCTGTTCATGAACTTCGACGCGGCCGTCGAGTTCATCCCGGTGATGAACGGTGACGACCTCGAGAGAGCGCTCGACAGCCTCTGAGGTGACGCGGCGCGTCAGGCCTCCGCCCGGGGCCGCACGACGCACATGAACCACCAGTGATGACCTTCGGGGTCCACCGCTTCGTAGGAGCGGTGCGCCCCGTAGTCGTCCCCGTAGTCGTCGGTCCGCGGCTCCTGGCGAATCACCGCCCCGGCGGCGCGGGCTCGCTCGCAGTGAGCGTCGACGTCGTCGACGCTCACGGACAGGGACTGCGTGTTCGCCCCCCCCAGCGAGCGCGGTGACACGCAGTGCGGGCGGTCTGGCCGGGCCCCGGCCTGACCGACCATCACGACCCCCCCGCCGTACGTCAGCTCGGAGTGCTCGATCCGCCCCCCCGGGCCCTCGATCCTGATCCGTACCTCGAAGCCGAACGCCTCGCACAGCCAGTCGATGGCGCGGGCGGGATTCTCGTAGTAGACGCCGCTCGAAATCCAGGGCCAGGGTCCGTCGGTGCCTTCCATGCCGTCTCCGTGCGCTCGCGGGTAGGGTCTATGGGACGATCGCATTCCCCCGCTCCTCGAGCCACCCCCCGAGGATCGCTGGCTCCTCCCCGCGGGGGCCACGAGCCGGCTTTCAGGGGATCGAGGAGGGACGGCTCCCCGCGCCGGCCGCGTCGGGGTCGGCGATGAAGCGGAGGATGGCCCGGAAGGTCGGATCGCCCGGCTTCCCGATGTCGGCGATGCTGCTCCTGTGGCTTCCGGGTACGATGACGATGTCGGCCGGCCGGCCCGCCTCGTACATGAGGTCCACGAAATGCGCCGCCTGCTCGAGGATCGGCGGCCGAAACCGCTCCTGCTCGGCGACCACGATCAGCGCGGGCGGGACGTGGTCGCCGACGTGCCGGGAGGGATCCGAGCCCACCCAGTCCTCGAAGCTCGCGTACGCGTCGTCCGGGCGTCGATTCCAGCGCGCGCTCACGCTGTCGAGCCCGAGTCCTCGGGCGTCCGCATCTCGCAGGATCGGGTCGAGCGGGGCCAGGATACAGCCCATGGGGATGATCCCGGCCAGGTCGCCAGGCGCGAGCCCGACAAGCCCGAGGTACGTGGGGTCGGTCCCCACCACGGCTGCCAGGTGGCAGCCGGAGCTGTGGCCGAACAGGAAGATCCTGTGCGGGTCCCCTCCCCGTCCGTCGATGCTGTCCCGGACCCAGCGCACGGCCGCGGCCACGTCCTCCGGCATCGCCGGCCAGCGATGGGCGGGGGCGACCCGGTAGTCGATCGTGGCGCACCCGACGGCCGCGGCCACCAACGGCTCGCAGACCCGCGCGTACTCCGCCGAGGCGCGGTCGTCCCCGCTCCTGAGGCTCCCACCGTGGATGAAGATGACCGTGGGGAAGGCGGACGCCGTGGGGATGTACAGATCGAGCGTCTGATCCGGGCCCCCGCCGGAACGGTAGCTGACGTCGCGCTCGATGAGCGGTTCCTGAGCGGCGACGATGGGTGCGAACAGGACGGGTCCGAGCACGCCCACGACCCGCCGGAGGATGCGAGCGCGACCCGGCGCGAATGTCGAGGACACGCCCGTCCCGCCGGCTACTCGGCCCGGAGCGACGTGGCCGGGTCCACCCCGGTCGCCCGTCGGGCCGGCACGTAGCACGCCGCGGCCGCCACGAGGGCCAGGAGCGCGACCACCGCCCCCAGGGTGAGGGGATCGGTCGGCTCGACCCCGTACAGGAAGGCCCCCAGGGCCCGCGTGGCGACCAGCGCGGCGGCGACGCCGATCGCGAGGCCGACGGCCACCACCACGAGGCCCCGGCCGAGGATCATGCGGATCACGTCGACGCCGCCGGCGCCGAGCGCGATCCGGATGCCGATCTCCTGGGTGCGCTTGCGTGCGGCCTGCGCGGTGACCCCGTACACCCCCACCGTGGCGAGCAGGAGCGCCGTGGCCGCGAACGCGCCGAGCAGCGTGAGGAGGAACTCCTCGCGCGCCATGGACGACCGCCACACCTCGCGGAGCGGTCGTGTCTGCGCCAGCGGGATGAGCGGGTCCATCTCGTCCAGGACGCTCGTGACGGCGGCCCTTGCGGTGCTTGTGTTCCCCCTCGTCCGGACGACGAACCAGTCGCCGCTACGGCTCCAGTCCTGACGTCGGTTCTCGAACACCTCCGCGTGCGCGGGCTGGCTGGGGGTCACCTGGAGCTGGTCGCCGACGATCCCCACGATCTCGTACCAGATGGATTCGGGGGTGGCCGCCCGATCGTAGGCGATACGTTGCCCGATGGGGTCCTCGCCCGGAAAGTGCTCGCGGGCGAAGGTCTCGTTGATGACCACCCCGTACGGCCCGTCCGGTCCGTCCGCTGGGCCGAACATCCGTCCCCGGATGAGGGGAATGTCGAGCGCCGCGAAGTAGCCCGGGTCGGCTCGCCGGTGCCAGATCTCGATCCCCACGCGGTCGGGCGGCCAGCCCTCGGCCTGGAACTGGCTGGACCAACTCTGGCCGTTGAGCGGGAGCTGTCCGACCATGCCCACGCGCTCGATCCCGGCCCGACCCTCGAGTCGGCGCTCGAACTCGTCCTGGAACGCCAGCACCGCGTCACGATCCTCGTAGCGAGAGCTCGGGAGGCTGAACTGGATTGCGAGCACCGAATCGGTCCGGAATCCGGGGTCCACATCGCGCAAGCTGAGGAAGGTGCGGATCATGAGCCCGGCGCCGGCCACGAGGAGGAGCGTGAGCGCGACCTCGGCCGCCACCAGCGTGTTCGCGGTGCGGAGCCCGCTGCGGCCGATGGAGCCGCCTCGCCCCCCGTCCTTGAGGGCTTCGTGGACATCCCCCCGGGCCGTGCGAAGCGCCGGTGCCATGCCGAACAACAGGGCGCTCGCGACCGCGACGCCCACGGTGAACGCGATCACGCGGACGTCGAGCGCGAGGTGTGTGGCCCCCTCGATCCCCACCGGCTGCCGCGTGGTGAGCGCCTGGATCCCGATCCACCCCAATCCCAGCCCGAGCGCCCCGCCCGCGAGGGAGAGGACGAGCCCCTCGGTGAGCATCTGCCGCGCCACCCGGACGCGCCCGGCGCCGAGCGCGAAGCGGAGCGCCACCTCGCGCGATCGATCGCCGGCCCGCACGAGCATGAGGTTGGCGACGTTGGTGCAGGCGAGCAGCAGGAGCAGCACGACGGCCCCCAGGAGAACGTACAGCGGACCCCGGACATCCATGACGAGGAAGTCGCGGACCGGCATGAGCCCCGCCCCCATCACCCGGTTGGTCTCGGGGAAATCGCGCTTCAGCCTGTCGACGACCACCTGGAACTGCGCGTCCGCCTGTTCGGGCGTGACGCCGGGCTCGAGACGCGCGATCGGGCGGACGAAGTGCGCCCGCCGGAACCACACGGCTTCGCGGGATGCGGGATCCCAGCCCCACGGGGTCCACATGTCGATGCGCTCGTTGGGGTAGTTGAACCCCTCGGGCATGACGCCGAGCACCTCGACGCTGCTCGATCCGATCTCGATCGTGCGCCCGACGATCCGGGGATCACTTCCGAAGCGCTCGACCCAGGCCGAATGGCTGAGCACCACCACGTCGTCCCGCCCCTCCCAGGTCTCGTCCCACTGGAACGCGCGGCCCAGCGCCGGCCGCACCCCGAGCACGGAGAAGAAGTTGCCGGTGACGTTCGTCAGGCCGAGGAGCTCCGGCTGTCCGTCGCGGACGTAGGGCACCTCGCTCACGAACTCCGAATAGATGGCGACGTCCTCGAACCCGTCCACCTGCTCGCGCCAGTCGAGGACGTTGGCCGGCGCCGCCTGGGCATGGTTCCAGTTGAACTCGGGGTTGGTCTCGTACAGCGTGACCAGCCGGTCCGGATCGCCGAACGGGAGGGGCCGGAAGAGGAACGCGTTCGCGGCCGAGAAGATGGCCGTGTTCGCCCCGATCCCGAGCGCGAGGACGGCGATGGCCGTGGCCGAGAAGCCGGGGCTGCGCCTCAGGGTCCGAAACCCGTATCGGACGTCGCGACGGAGCGCATCGGCGAACATGGCCGCCCGCCCCGCGGAGCCCTCCCGCCGCCTCGCCGCCTCGGCCCGGGTGTTCACCGGGGTCCGCGGCGCGTGGCCGGGCAGGACGGGCTCCCGAACGCTCCCCCCGAGCCGCAGCCGCAGGGCGGTGAGCGCCAGACCCGCGACCTCGCGCAGCCCGAACGCGAGACGGGCCGCGGCCGACGACTGGCTGGCGGTGCGCTCGTCGTGGACCTCGAGCACCTCGGCCCCGAAGCGGTCGCGAAACGACCGCGGCGTGAGACGGAGCAGGAGCTGCAGCACGGGCCGCATCATGCACGCTCCCGGCCGAGCAGGTCCTTCGAGCGGGCCGTCGCGACGAGCGACGCGAGCCGCGCGGACTCGCGTTCCGCGGCCCGCCGCCCGCGCTCGGTGATCTGGTAGTAGCGCCGCCGGGCGTCGTCGTTTTCGGGGGGGGAGGCGGTCCCCTTCACCAGGCCCTCCGATTCCATGCGGTGCAGCGCCAGATACAGGGCCCCCGTGCTCGGAGCCGCGCCGCCGCGCTCCTCGATCTCCTTGATCATGCCGTATCCGTGGCGGTCCTCGTCGGCGAGGGCGAGCAGGATCTCGTAGGTGAGCGGCGTGATGTCCACACAGCCTCCGCGGCGCCTGGGTTAGATTAATGATTTATATATTTGTGGGATAGGCAAACGTCAAGCGCGCCCGACCTGCCGTCGGGGAGAGCCGTCGCTTAGCTTGGCTGCCTCGCACGGACTTCGGATGAGGGACGGATCGATGACGACACGCCTCCGCGCCGCGCCCGGGCTCGCGCTGGCCGCGTGCCTGGCCGCCACCCCGGCGGGCGCCCAGCAGGGCGCGCTCCCCACGCCCGAGAGCGCGCTCGGGTTCCCGGTCGGCGCCGACTTCCACCTCGCCACCTACGAGGAGTCGATCTCCTACTTCCAGCGGCTGGACCAGGCGAGCGACCGGCTGCGCATGGTCGAGGTGGGCCGCACGTCGGAGGGCCGCAGGTGGTGGGTGGCCATGATCTCGAGCCCGGAGAATCTGGCCGCCTTCGAGCGCTATCGGGACATCGCCCTCCGTCTCGCGCACCCCGTCGGGCTCTCCGACGACGAGGCGCATGCGCTGGCCCGCGAGGGGAAGGCGTTCGTCCACATCGACGGCGGGCTCCACGCCTCGGAGGTGGCCGGAGCACAGCACACCATCCAGCTCGCCTACGACCTCCTGTCGCGTGCGGAGGAGCCGAGGATCACCGCGATCCTCGACCAGGTCGTCCTCCTCCTGTGGCCGTCGCTCAACCCCGACGGGCAGGACATCGTGGTCGACTGGTACCGCTCCAACGTCGGCACCCCGTACGAGGTGGCGCCGCTCCCCACCCTGTACCAGGAGTACGTGGGGCACGACAACAACCGCGACGCGTACATGCTCGACATGATCGAGTCGCGGGTCGTGGCTCGGGCGTGGCGGGAGTGGGAGCCCCAGATCATCTACGTCCACCACCAGACGGCTCCGTTCCCGACCCGCATCTGGCTGCCGCCGTTCGCCGAGCCGATCGCGACCGAGGTGCCGGCGCTCATGTCCCGCACGGTGAACATGATCGGGATGGCGATCGCCGAAGGGCTCGAGCAGAACGGGCAACCGGGCGCCACGCACATGGGGACCGGGTTCGACGCGTGGTACCCGGGGTACGTGGACTACTTGCCCATGCTCCAGAACGTGGCCGCTTTCTGGACCGAGACGGCGCTGTATCGCTATGCGACGCCCGGCTTCTACACGATCGCCGACTTCCCGCCGGACCGCCGCGACCTCCGACCCGAGACCCTGTACCCGAGCCCGTGGGAAGGCGGCTGGTGGCACCTGAAGGACGCGGTCGACTACATGGAGACGGCCTCCCTGTCGGTGCTCGACTACGCCGCGAAGTACCGCGAGGACCTGCTCTACAACCGGTACCAGTCGGGCCGCGATGTGATCCGCAGGTACGAGCGACGTCCGCCGTACGCCTACGTCATCCCGCAGGAGCAGCGCGATCCGGTGGCCGCGGTGGAGCTCCTCCGGCGTCTGGCGTTCAACGGCCTCCGGATCGACCGGCTCACGAGACCCGTCGACATCGACGGGATCGAGCAGCCGGCCGGGAGCTGGGTGATCCCCATGGACCAGGAGTTCGGCGAGCTCGCACGGCAGGTCCTCGAAACGCAGACGTACCCCGACTTGCGCGAGTTCCCCGACGGGCCTCCCGAGCAGCCGTACGACGCCGCCGGGTGGACGCTGCCGCTCCAGATGGACGTGCGCGTGCTGCCCGCGATGAGCCCGCTGAGCGATGAGATCCGGACGGCGCTGGAGCCGGTCGAAGGCCGTGCGCTCGATTGGCGGAGCGAGCCCGATTCCGCCGCCCCCGACGCGAGCCCGTTCGACGTCGTCCCCGGCGTCGGGTTCGACACGAACCCGGTCGCCGCGGGCATCGTTCCGCCGGCCGGGACGATCACGGGCTCGGGCGGCGGGCTGGCGCTCGACCCGGCCCAGAACAACTCGTTCGCGGCCCTCAACCGCGCCCTCGATGCCGGCGGGACGGTGCGCTTCGAGACGCGGGAGGGGGCAGGCGGTCGATACGTGGTGAGCGGCGTGCCCGGGGGCGTCGAGGAGCGCTGGGTCCGCGAGCTGGCGCTCCAGGCGCGGCGCGTCGGGGACGCGGACGGCCCGGCCGTCCGCCGGCGGATCGGCCTGTATCGCCCGTGGAGGGCCTCGATGGACGAGGGGTGGACGCGCTGGCTGCTCGAGCGCTACGGCTTCGAGTTCTCCAGCCTCCGGAACGCGGAGGTCCGCGCCGGGGGACTCCGCGAGCGCTACGACGTAATCGTCCTGCCGTCGGAGGGCCGCGGGGCGATCGTCGAGGGCTACGCGCAGGGCTCGGTCCCGCCGCGCTACGCGGGCGGCCTCGGGGAGCCGGGGGTGCGCGCTCTCGACGCGTTCGTGCGCGACGGCGGCACGCTGGTGTGCCTCAACCGGAGCTCGGACTTCGCGATCGACGTCCTCCACCTGCCGGTACGGGACGTGACGGCGGGGCTGGGCCGCGGCGAGTTCTTCGCGAGCGGGTCGCTGCTCGAGGTACGGGTCGACGTCACGCACCCCGTGATGGCCGGGATGCCCGAGCGCGCCGCGGTGTTCGTCGACGGGAGCCCCGTGTTCATGCCCGAGGACGGGTTCGAAGGGGGCGCGCTGGCCGTGTACGCCGCAGAGGGGTCGCCGCTCCTGTCGGGCTACCTGCTCGGCGAGGAGTACCTCCAGGACCGGGCCGCGGCGCTCGAGGTCCGGCATGGCGACGGCCACGTGATCCTGCTCGGGTTCCGCCCGCAGTGGCGCGGACAGCCGTTCGGGACGTTCCGCGTGCTGTTCAACGCCGTCCTGTACGGCGACCGGCTGGCCGCCGGCGCGACGGGCGATCCGGACTTCTGGTCGCCGCCGGGGGAGGAAGGCGAAGGGGAGGGCGGCGGGGGAGGCTGAGGGTCCGAGGCGACCGGGTCCCTACTCGTCCCACAGCCCCGCGACGGTGTACGGGCTCCCCGGCCGGGCCCACGCGTCGCCCTCGATGTAGCGGCGGTGACGGTCGAGCTCCCCGATCTCCCGTATGGCATGGGCGTCGAGCGTGATCTCCGCGGCCTCGAAATTCTCGCGGATCCGTCCCGGGTTCGTGGACTTGGGGATCACCGCCGTCCGGCGCGCGAGCGCCCACGCGATGAGCACCTGGGCCGGCGTGGCGTCGAGCCGCGCCGCGATCGCGCCGATGACCGGGTCCTCGAGCAGGACGGGCTCCCCTTCGGTCCTGAGCCGCTCCGGTCGGTCGCGGGAGCCGAGCGGCGAGTAGGCGGTCACGAGGACGTCGTTCGAACGACAGAACGACAGCAGCCCGTCCTGCTGCAGATACGGGTGCAGCTCGACCTGGTCCATCTCGGGCGCGATGCGCACGCCGTCGAGCAGGGATGCGATCTTCGCGGCGCTGCAGTTCGAGACCCCGATGTGGCGGCACAGCCCCGCCGCGACCGCCGCCTCCATGCGCTCCCACGTCTCGGCGAGCGGCACGTCCTCGAGCGACACCATGTCTTCGCCGGACTCCGGGAACACCAGCCCGCGTCGGATCGCGACGGGCCAGTGCATCAGATACAGGTCCAGGTATTCGAGTCGAAGGTCGGCGAGCGTCGCCTCGAGCGCCGGGATGACGTCGCCGGCGGCATGACGGTTGTTCCACAGCTTCGATGTGACCCACACCTCCTCGCGCGACACGAGCCCCTTCTTGAAGCACTGCTCCAGCGCCTCTCCGATGTGCGGCTCGTTCCCGTAGATCGGCGCGCAGTCGATGTGCCGGTACCCGAGGCGGATGGCTTCCTCGACCGCGGCGCCCACCTCGTCCGGCTCGGACTTCCAGGTCCCGAGCCCGAGCGCGGGCATCCGGTCACCGTCGCGAAACGCCAGCGTGATCATCGGTCGACAACCTCTCTGGTCGCGATGGAAGGGCCGCCGGGCGGGATCAGCCGTCGGGGGGTGTCGCGCGTCTGGAGCGCCTCACCGTCCCGGTCGCCCCCTACGACCCGACCTCGGGGTCGGGCACGGCCGGGTCGCGGGTCCACAGCACGATCACCGCGCACACGCCCCGTCGACGGAACTGCGGCGGGATCTCCGACAGGCTCCGGTACACCTCGATCCCCGCGAGGTCGCGCGCGGGCACGTCGTCGATGTCGAAGCCCGGCACCTCGAGCCCGTCGAGGAAGTAGAGCAGTCGGCAGGGCTGGAACTGGCCTTGGCGCCCGCGGCTCGGGAGCACGCTCTCGCGCTCGAAGGTCCGCGCGTTGACCCGGATGCCGGACACGCCCCGCAGGAGGTCGCTCGGACGTGACGGGTCGCGCCCGAGGATCTGGGCGCGGTCGATGAACACCCCGTCGGCGTTCTCCATGCGGTCGTAGAACCCCTGGAGCTTGCCGGGCGCGCTGCCGGTGACCTCGACGTCGAGGTCTTCGAGCGGGATCACCGAGGCCCGATCGGGCAGGTCCTCGGCGGAGTGGGCGCTCGTAAGGGCGGCGAGGTCGACGGCCACCTCGACCTCCGCGTGTCGGTTCTCGACCAGTCGGATGGCGCGGGGCTCGGCCGCCCGCCCGAGGTAGGAGATCTCGATGATGCGCCGCCCGGGCAGGAGGTCGTAGAGCAGGAAGCGACCATTTCCGTCGGTGACCGCGCTCTCGGCCGCGCCGGCGACGCGGATCGTGGCACCGGCGATCGGGACGCGGCTGGCGGCCTCGAGGACCACGCCGCCGAGCGACGCGGTCTGCTGTGCGAGCAGGGAGCGGGGGCCACCGATGGCGGGCATGCCGACGAGGAGCAGGGCGAACAGGGCGACGGCCGCATCGCGAACGAACGCCGGCCGAATCCGGACGGCCGGAGCCGCCTCTCCGTTCGAGGTCGTCATTGGGGTCCATCCTTCCCCTGCTGCGCGCAGTCGAAGCCTAGCACGGGGTGGACCCCGGGGCCAGCCGCGCAGCCGAACGCCACATCCCGATCCCGGACACTCCCGCGCCCCGGCGGCTACGCCCGCCGATCCCATAACCCGCTGTCCCCGACCGATTTGTGGAATGGGGCGATGGCGGAACGGCCGTTGCCATGCGGAGGGGACGGACGCCCATTTTTCTCCACGCGGCGGATGGCTGCCACTGCAAGACGGAGCGTACGGATGCTCGGACGGCTCGGCGGTGACATCAGATTCGCGCTCCGGCACATGGTCCGGCGCCCGGGGTTCGCGGTGATCGCGATCCTCACACTCGCGCTCGGCATCGGGGCCAACACAGCGATCTTCTCGGTGGTGGACGCGCTCCTCCTCAGACCCCTTCCGTTCGCCAACGAGGAGCGGCTCGTCTCCCCGCGGGCGATGCCGCTCGCGCTGGAGGGGTTTCCGCGGGAGGCGGCCGACGCGTTCGCGTTCGCGAACCAGCTGCCATCCTTCGAGCGACTCGCGGCGTGGACGCGCGGCACGGGCGTCAACCTCGTGCTGGACGCGGAGCCGCTCCGGATCCAGGCCTCCGAGGTCACGCTCGGCTTCTTCGCCACGCTGGGTGTGAACATGGCGCGTGGCCGGGCGTTCTCGGACGACGATGACGCCGGCGTCGCGGTCCTCGGCGAGCGGCTGTGGCGCACGAGGTTCGGAGCCGACGAAGGGGTGATCGGCTCCGCGGTGTCGATCAACGGCAAGCCGGTCACCGTCGTCGGCGTGGCGCCACCGGGGCTCGCGCTCCCCGAGGGCGCAGAGATATGGCTCCCGCTGTCCACCGGACCGGGGCGCGTCGCCGAGGGCTCGCTGTCCGCGAGCACGGTGGGTCTCCTGCGGGAGGGCGTGACGCTCGAGCAGGTGCGAGCCGAGCTGGCGCTGTTCGGCGAGCGGAACTTGAAGGGCTCCTGGATGGAGGACGGCGTGTCGCGGGTCCGCACGCTTCGCCAGGTGATGGTCGGCGAGTCGCGCACGGCGCTCGTGATCCTGCTCGGCGCGACGGGCGTCATCCTGCTGATCGCGTGCGCGAACGTGGCGAACCTGTTTCTCACCCGGGCCGTCGGGCGGCGTCACGAGCTGTCGGTGCGCGCCTCGCTGGGGGCCGGCAGGGGACGTCTCGTCGGACAGCTCACCACGGAGGCGCTGCTCATCGCTCTGGCGGGAGGAGCGCTGGGAGTCCTGCTCGCCCTGTGGACGCTCGACGTGATCGTCGCCGTCGCGCCTGCCAACTTCCCTCGCTTCGCGGATCCGCGCATCGACGCGGTCGTCCTGGGCTTCGCGCTCCTCGTGAGCCTCGGCACGGGCCTCTTGTTCGGCCTGTGGCCGGCCCTGCGCGGCGCCCGGGTCGATCTGGCCGCGGCCATGAAGACGAGCCGACAGGGCGGCGCGACACCGGCCGTTCGAAACGGGCCGCTCGTCGTCGGTCAGGTGGCGCTGACCCTGGTACTCCTGGTTGCGGGAGGCCTGCTGCTCCGGAGCCTGATGCACCTGAGGGCGGTGGACCCGGGGTTCCGGGCGGCGGGCGCGATCACGGCCTCGGTCGCGCTGCCCGGCGCGGTCTACCCGGATGAGGAAGCGCGCGACGCGTTTCTGGAGACGGCTCTCGAGCAGCTGCGTGCACGACCCGGGGTCGAGGCGGCTGGGGGCGTCAACTTCCTCCCCCTGTCGACTGCCCTCGGCTTCTCGGGCCGGATCGAGATCGAGGGCCGCGTCGAGGAGGAGCAGCTCGAGGACTGGGTCGGATACCTGGCCGCGACCTCCGGCTACTTCGACGCGATCGGCCAGCCGATCCTCGAGGGTCGCGCGTTCGACGGCCGGGACCGCGGGGACGCGCCGGCGACCGCGGTCGTCAGCCGCTCGCTCGCCGACCGCGCGTGGCCGTCCGGGAATCCCATCGGCGAGCGGCTCCGGTTCGAGGGCGACGAGGAGTGGTACACGGTGGTCGGCGTGGCGGGCGACGTCCGGACGTGGGGCCTGACCGAGGCGGCCCCGCTCCAGGTCTACCTGTCGTCCCACCGCGCCGGCGTGTTCCCGGGCCGGCTCGTGGTCCGCGGCCCGGACGCGGGAGCGCTCGGCGATGCCGTGCGGAACACCATCGAGGCGCTCGATCCGTCGCTCCCCGTGTACGACATCTCCCGCCTCGAGGTCATCGTCGGCGAGCAGGCCGCGCGGCAGCGCTTCCTCGCCCGCCTGCTCGCCGCGTTCGCGGTGCTGGCGCTCGCGCTGGCAGCCGCCGGGATCTACGGGGTGCTGGCCTACCGGGTGGCCTCACGCCGGCACGAGATCGGCGTGCGCCTCACGTTCGGCGCCCGGGCGGCGGACATCCTGCGACTGGTGGTGGGAGAGGGCGTCGGGCTGGCCGCCATCGGCATCGGGCTCGGGCTGCTGGGGGCCCTCGCCTCGTCACGGCTCCTTGCGGGGGTGCTGTTCGAGGTCGAGCCCACGAGCCCGCTCATTCTGGGCACCGCGGCCGTGTTCCTCCTCGCCGTGGCGACGGCGGCGTGCCTGGGGCCGGCGAGCCGGGCCGCGCGCGTCGACCCGGCCGTGGCCATGCGGGACGAGTGACGGCGGTGCGTCACATGCCGGGGGTCAGCCCGAGCGCCGTGATCCGCATGTCGAGGTTGTGGTTCAGACGGACGCCCCACACGCCGTCGGTGTAGATGTCCGCCGTCTTCTCGCGGTGCATCTCGGTCCCGTTGAGCTTGAACACCGTGTCCGTCGCCCCGACCTCGATCGACATCACGTTGGTCGCGTGCCCCGTGTCGTCCTCGGTGTGGATGGCCGGGTTCTGGGTCCACTGCGTCAGGTAGGCGGTCTCGGAGCCGGTGCGGGTCTTCACGAGATAGGAGCCGTCACCGCGCACCAGGAAGTACGTGTACACCTGGTTCGGTCCCTGGAGATCGTCGCCCCCGATGATGAGCCCGATGCCGTGCGCGTGTCCCTTGCTCGACACCTGCTCGAACGTGCCCGTCACCGTGTACGTGCCGCTGGCCGTGTCCTCCGGCCGGTACAGGATGAGGGCCGGCCCGACGCTGATGTCGAGCGTGCCCCCGGTCTCCGTAAAGCGAACGTTGTCGAAGTTCTGCCCGCGGTCGGTGCGGCCCATCCAGCCTTCGGCGAGCGTGCCGCCGCCTTCCACGGTACGATCGGGGTCGTGCTCCTGCGCGCACAGCGGGAGGGCCACGATGAGAGGAACGAGGGCGAGGCGAGTCCAGCGCATGGTGTCATCTCCATCCAGGACGATGCGTACGGGCCGGCGGTCGGCGGGTCCGGCGGGCCGCGCCGATTCTGCGCCGCCCGATGCGCAACTTCGGCCGCGCGGGGGCGGGCAGCAAGCAGCCGGGTCCCGCCGGCGCTCCGCCTCCCCCCATGGCGGAACGCCGGCGCGCATTCCAACCTTTTGAGGTCGGGACGGCGTCCCAAGCGCAGCCCCGAATCCGTCAACCCCCTGGAGGTGTGCCGTGCTGAACTGGCTTCGAACTCGATCCCGGCGAGACCTGGTCCTGGCGCTCGTCGTCGCCGGCTGTTTCGTCCTGCTCGTGGGCACGGTGGCCACCGCGGTCGTCCGCAGCGTCCCTCGTCACGTGCTGGTCACCCATGAGCACCTGTCGGGTGGCGGGGTGGCATTCGACCGCACGTTCGACGTGGGCTCCAGCGGTCGCCTCGAGGTCGAGCTCGGAGAGGTCGACCTGCAGATCCGCTCGAGCGCGGGCAGCGAGGCCCACGTGGTGCTGCGCGTCGACGGAGACGCCGTGGACGCGGAAGAGCTGATCGCCGATATGGGCTTTCGGGTGGAGCAATACGACGGCGTGCTGCGCATCCACCAGGATTCCGGGGATGAGTGGGGAGGGTGGGATGACGCCTACGACGATCTCGACGTGTCGCTCGAGGTGACGGTCCCGCGCGGCTTCGACGTGACGGCGCGGACGGGGGACGGGGATGTGGCGGTGGCCTCGTTCGAGGGGAGCGTGGAGATCCAGACCGGTGACGGCGACATCGCGATCGAGGAGGCGGGATCGCACGTGCGCCTGCAGACGGGCGATGGCGACGTCGCCATCGCGCGCGCCACCGGCGAGGTCCGGATCCAGACCGGCGACGGGGACGTGGCGGTCGGTCGCGTGGCCGACGGGCTCGAGGTGCGCACCGGGGACGGGGACATCCACATCGAGGAGCTGTCCGGCGAGCTGCGCGCCTCGACCGGCGATGGCGACATCCAGGTGACCCTCGGACGCTTCGACGGGCTCGACATCCGCACGGGCGACGGCGACGTGACCATCTATGCGGATCCGTCCATCCGCGCCGACGTGGAGCTTTCGGGCGGCGAGTTCTTCCTCGACGAGTCGTTCGCCATGCCCGCCCAGCTCGACAGCCACCGGCTCGAGGGTGCCCTGAACGGCGGCGGCGCTCCGCTGACGGTACGGGTGGGCGACGGCACGATCCGACTCGTGGAGCGCTGAGCCGTGCGGGCCCGCCGCGCGGCGGGCCCGCTTCGTGGCGGTCGCCCATCCCGGCGGGTCGCGGTCTCGCGGCGCGTTCCGGAGGCACGATCCCGACGATGGGTGGCGGCCGGGTGGCGCGGCCGCCCGGTGTGTCGGATTCTTCCGCACCCACGAACCCCGAGCCCGGAGTCCCCATGCCCCGTTCCAGGATGACCACCGTGGCCATCGCCACCGCGCTGGTCCTCGCCACCGCCGCCGCGCTCGATGCGCACGACATGTTCCTCAAGCTGCCGAGCTTCTTTCTCGCCCCGCATGCGAAGGTCGAGATCGCCCTCCTCAACGGCACCTTCGAGGACAGCGAGAACCCGATTGCGCGCGAGCGCATGGCGGACGTGAGCCTCGTCGGCCCCGACGGGAACGTCGCGCACCCCCCGGCCTCGGCGTGGACCGATCGGGCGGTGTACCACTCGAACCCGGACAGTGTGGACACGTCGTTCCTGGCGTTCGAGACCGGTGACCCGGGCACCTACGTACTGGGCGTCTCGACCCGCGCGACCGTGTTCGAGCTCGGCGCGGAGGACTTCAACGCTTACCTCGAGCACGATGGAGTGGTCGACGTCCTGGCCGCGCGTCGCGAGCAGGACCGACTCGGGGAGGCGGCCGTCGAGCGCTACAGCAAGCACGTGAAGGCCATCCTCCAGGTGGGGGATCGCACCGGCGGGAGCTTCGAGCAGGCGCTCGGCTATCCGGCCGAGCTCGTGCCGCTCCGGAACCCCTACGAGCTGGCCGCCGGGGAGACCCTGGAGGTGCGGTTCCTGCGGGCCGGCGCCCCCGTGCCCGACCACCCCGTATACGCGAGCTACGAGGGCCACCACGGGCACGACGAGGCGGGGGCCCACATCGAGGCGGTGAGCACGCGCACCGACGCGGACGGCGTGGCGCGCATCCCGCTCGAGGCCGCGGGGCGCTGGTACGTGCGGACGATCCACATGGTCGAGACGACCGACGAGCCGGACGTGGACTACGAGTCCAACTGGGCGACGCTCACCTTCGAGATCCGCTGAGCCTCGGGTCCGGTCGCCCGGGTCGACCCTCCGGGCCCCGTCGCCCCCGGAGCCGGCGATCGCTTTCCCGGGCTGGTATCCGGGCGGCTACATCATCCTGAGCACGCGCCTCAGGACGGCCCACGTCGCGGCCGCCACCCCCAGCACGATCAGCGCGTCGGAGGTGGGCGACCGGTACGAGTCGGCGCCCGCGCCCGGGCTGTCGCCACCGGCGCCGTCCACCGCGTCCTGTTCCTCGTGGAGGGTGCAGTACGCGGATCCCTCCACCGCATCTCGTTTACAGCGTGTTCCGGATCGGGTCTTCCCCGCGCAGCGGGCCATGGCGTCCTCCTTCCGTCGTCTGCCTGGACATTCGTACGAGCGCGGCGCGTACGGGATTCACGGCGCGCTCCGGGCGTCCACCCGAGCGCGGCGCCCGCCCGGCGTCCGATCCGGGCTTGCACCCCGCGGCCGGCCCGGCTCACGTGTCGCGCATGACGACCACACCGGGGAGCGCGGCGCGGACGCGCCAGGGGCGCCGCTACCGCGAAGCGCTCGGGGTACTCGTGATGCTGTGGGTGACCGGGTGCGCCTCCGGGCGCGGCCGGACTCCGGAGCGCACGTACGACCATCGGGCGGTGTACCGCGTGTCCTGCTCCGTGAGCGACCAGTGCCGGGTGACGTTCATCGGCGAGAACGGTGAGCTCGACGCGCAGGACATCGTCGGCGAGTGGACGCGCGAGCTGGGCGCGGATGACGGCACGCGGTTGTGGGTACGGGCCGGAGCCGGCGGGTGCCCGCCACGCCCGGTGAGGGTGGAGATCGTGGTCGACGAACGGACCGTCGCCGAGCGCCTGGCGCGGCCTCCGGGCGCGGCCCGCTGCGAATGGATCCTCGCGGAGACGGATTTCCGGATTCCCTGACCGTGCCCGCGCACGTCACGACCCGACCCCGGTCGGGGCGGATCGCCGGCCGGCGGGCCGGCGGCTCAACGGGGAGGCGCCAGGAGCGCGCGTACGCGGGGATCGTCCCGGATGGGGTCGAGGAGGGGCTCGGCACGCGCCGCGGCCGCGAACCCCGGCGCGGCGCCGACCGCGCACGTGAGCGCCTCCACGGCTTCGTCCAGCGCCCCGGCGCCAGCCTCGACGACGGCCCGCTGGTAGCACACCCGCGGACTCCCCGGCTCGAGCAGGTCGGCAACGGCGAGCGCCGCCCGCGCCCGCTCGAAATCCCGCGCTCGCGCCCATTCGCGCGGCTGGTAGAACGAGAACTGCACGAACAGGGTCTCGAGCGTGCGCCGCCCGCTCGCCGCCGTGCGCGGATCCCCGGAGCCCACGCGCCCCAGCAGGGTCTGGATGTCGAGCTCCCGGCTCACCCGTTCCGGCGCAAGCGCGGCCGGGTCGGCACGGAACTCGAGCAGCAGTCCCCACATGTGCTCCTCGATCTCCCGCTGCGCGCGTGCCAGCCGATCCGCGGCCGCCCGCTGCGCCTCGAGGCGACGGTCGCCGGCCAGCCGGTCGACGATCCGCCCGGCCTCACCCGTCCCCGCCGCGTCGCCGAGCGTGCGCGTCACATCGGTGGCGACCCGCCACGCCTCGATCAGGTCTCCCTCTTCCTCGAGCCCGGCGGCGCGCTGCGTGGCGCCCCGGACGACCTCCGCGGCGCGTTCGTGCGGAACCGTGTCGCCGCGCCACCGCGACCACTGGAGATCGAGCCACTCCACCGCGCGTCTCCCCACCTCCTCCGGCGGCCAGGAGTGTGGTCCATCCCACGTCTCGATCCAGTACGGGATGCGGGCGAGCGCGAGCTGCTGCTCGAGGTCGCGGACCTCCTCGTAGTTGAAGTCGAGCCGTCCAGTCCCGCCGAAGAACGCGAACGCGGCGTCGGGTTCGCCCTCCGTGGGCGGTGCGAGCTCGAACACGGTCATCCCCGGCGGGAGCCCCGCGCCGACCCCGATGACGCCGGCGACGTGGCCGCGGAGCTGCGATGCGAAGGACCAGGCGACGCGCGCCGTCCCCGAGAAGCCCGCCAGGTACAGCCGGCCGGCGTCCACCTGGAAGCGCGACTGGACGTCGGCGAACAGCGCGTTGAAGGCGTCCGCGTTGGGGTCCTCGGGCTCGTCGCTCCTCGTCCCGTAGGCGCTCACCACGATCCAGCCGCTGGCCTCGGCCCCGGCCCGGAAGATGTCCAGCGCCATGGGCGCCCGCCCGCGCGGGTCCATGACGAACAGCGTCGGCCAGGTGCGTGTCTCCTCGTACGCCGCTGGCAGGTAGAGCGCGTACGACTGGTCCGGGTGGGCGGCCGTGACGATCCGTTCCACGACCGCCCCGGTCGGGACTACGAGCTCGTCCGGGGGCTGCGGCGTCTGACCGCGGACGTCGGGAGGACTCAGCGCGAGCAGCGTCGCGAGCCACCCCCGGCGGAGCCCCGCGCACCACGCCACCCCACGCCTCGCGGGGCGCGTCGCGGTCGAGGCGGCGCGGCAGGGGGCATGACCGTTCGTGCCCTTGAGCGCCGTGCGGGCTCGCCGCACCTTTCCGCGACGCTCGCCCACCACGCCCCTGGGTCGTCCGTCCATGTGGCACATGACGGGTTGGAACCCCGCTCAGGGGGCGGGGTTCGGCCGCCCGGTCGCCGCGGGCGCTCACGGGAACGAACGAAGCCTGTCACATGAAGCGATTCGCACTCGCGGTCCTGCGTTCGATCCGCTGGCGCATGGTCGGCGACGTGCCGCGGCCCAAGTGCGTCCTGATCGGGGCGCCGCACACCTCGAACTGGGACTTCCCGCTCGCACTGCTCGCCTTCTGGGCACTCGACCTCGACGCGCGCTGGGTCGGCAAGCACACGCTCTTCCGCCCGCCGTTCGGCTGGCTCATGCGCCGGCTGGGCGGCATCCCGCTCGATCGCGATCGGACCCGGGACTTCGTCGCGCAGGTCGTCGGCCGGTTCGAGCGCGCGGACTCGCTCATCCTGACGATCGCGCCGGAGGGCACCCGCGGACGCACGGATGCGTGGCGCAGCGGCTTCTACTGGATCGCGCACGGTGCGGGCGTCCCCATCGCGCTCGGCTTCCTCGACTACGCGACCCGCACCGGGGGGGTCGGAGAGTCGTTCGTCCCCAGCGGCGACGTGGAGGCCGACATGGCGCGCATCCGGGCCTTCTACTCGGGCAAGACCGGCAGGCACCCCGCGAAGGCCGGCCCCATCCGGGTGCGTCCGGCCGTCGACGGATCGGCAGCGACCTCCACGTGAGCCCGCTGCCGGAGGCATCGGTCGGTACTCTGCGAACCGCGCTGCGCTCGCTCAGGGGGCGCAACCTGCGGATCTTCTTCGCGGGACAGGGCGTGTCGCTGATCGGCACGTGGATGCAGCAGCTCGCCATGGGCTGGCTCGTATATCGTCTCACGGGCTCGTCCGTCCTCCTCGGCGTGATCGCGTTCACGAGCCAGATCCCGTCGCTCTTCCTGGCGCCTCTCGCCGGGGCGGTGGCCGACCGGTGGAGCCGCTATCGGCTCGTGGTGCTCGCGCAGACGATCTCGATGATCCAGGCCACCGTCCTCGCGGTCCTCGTGCTCTCGGGGCGCATCGAGGTGTGGCACCTGCTCGCCCTCTCGTTCCTCGCGGGCGTCGTGTCGGGGATCGACGTCCCGGCCCGGCAGGCGCTGATCGTGGGCCTCGTGGACGACCCCGAGGATCTTCCAAACGCGATCGCGCTCAACTCCTCGATGTTCAACGCCGCCCGTCTGATCGGGCCCTCGATCGCCGGTGTGCTGATCGGCTGGGTCGGCGAGGGCCCCGTGTTCCTGATCAACGCGCTGAGCTTCGTGGCGGTCCTGGCGGCGTTGCGCGCGGTTCGGGTCAGGCCGCAGCCCGCCCTCCCCGTGGGCTCGGTCCTCGAGAGCCTGCAGGCCGGCTGGCGGTACGCGGCCGGCTTCGCGCCGATTCGGGCCCTCCTCCTGCTCCTGGCCGGGCTGGCGCTCGTCGGCCTCCCGTACACGGTGCTGCTCCCGGTTCTCGCGCGGGACGTCCTCGGAGGCGACGCCGGCACCCTCGGCGTGCTGACGTCGAGCGCGGCGGCGGGCGCGCTCATCGGGACGCTCTTCCTGGCATCGCGCGACACCATCCGTGGTCTGGGCCGCGTCATCGCCGTCTCCTGCGGGCTGTTCGGGACCGGGCTCGTGCTCGTGTCGCTGGCCCGCGCGGCGTGGGTGGCGGGTGCGCTCCTCACGCTGACGGGCTTCGGCGCGATCGTGACGTCGGCAGGGGTCAACACGGTGCTCCAGACCCTCGTCGACGAGCACATGCGGGGGCGCATCATGAGCCTCTACATGGTGGCCTTCGTGGGCACCGGGCCCTTCGGCGCGCTCGCGGGCGGGTGGCTCGCCTCGCGACTCGGCGCCCCGTCGACGCTGGCCCTCGGCGGGGCCGGCTGTCTGGCTCTGTCGTTGTGGTTTTCCCGCGCGCTCCCCGCGCTGCGTGCCGCCGCCCGGCCGGTGCTGGCCCGCCGCGGAGTGCTCCCCGAGGTCGCCGCCGGCGTCAGCAGCGCGACGTGGTTCAGGCCCCGCAGCTGATGTCCCCGTCCCGATCGAGGGCCGACGCGGGACTGCCGCGGGTGATCTGGGTGCTCGGTGCCGTGAGCCTGCTCATGGACCTGTCATCGGAGATGATCCACAGCCTGCTTCCGATGTTCCTCGTGACGACGCTGGGCGCCGGCACGGTCGCCGTTGGCGTCATCGAGGGAGTCGCCGAGGCCACCGCGCTCATCGTCAAGATGTTCTCCGGGGTGTGGAGCGATTGGGTGGGCCGGCGGAAGGGACTCGCCGTGGCCGGGTACGCCCTCTCGGCGCTCACCAAGCCGCTGTTCGCCGTGGCTCCCGGCTCGGCCGTCGTGTTCGGCGCCCGGGTGCTCGACCGGGTGGGGAAGGGGGTTCGGGGCGCCCCGCGCGATGCGCTGGTCGCGGACCTGGCACCCCCGGCGCAGCGCGGTGCCGCGTTCGGGCTGCGCCAGTCGCTCGACACCGTGGGCGCCTTCCTGGGTCCGCTGGTCGCGGTGGGCCTCATGCTCCTGTGGTCGGACGACTTCCGCGCCGTGTTCTGGGTGGCCTCGGTCCCGGGGGTGTTCGCCGTGACCCTGCTCGTGTTCGGGGTTCGAGAGCCCGAGCGGCACGCCGCGCGGCGAGCTTCGTTTCCCATCCGGCGTGAACAGCTCCGACGACTCCGGGCTCCGTACTGGTGGGTCGTGGGTGTCGGGACCGTGTTCACGCTGGCGCGCTTCAGCGAAGCGTTCCTCGTGCTGCGCGCCATGCGTGGCGGGATTCCAGTGGCCCTCGTGCCGCTCGTCATGGTGGCCATGAATGTCGTCTACGCGACCACGGCCTACCCGTTCGGAAAGCTGTCGGACCGGGTGTCCCATTCCCTCCTGCTGGGTATCGGCCTCCTCGTGCTGGTGGTGGCGGATGTAGTGCTCGCATCGGGGGATCGGTGGTGGTTCGTGCTGCCGGGGATCGCCGTGTGGGGCGCGCATCTCGGCATCACGCAGGGGCTCCTGGCGGCCATGGTGGCCGGGTCGGTGCCCGCCGACCTGCGCGGCACCGCGTTCGGGCTCTTCTACCTGGCGAGCGGCATCGCCATGCTCGTCGCGAGCCTCGTGGCCGGCATCCTGTGGGCTCGTCTCGGTCCGGCATTCACCTTCTACGCGGGGGCGGCGTTCGGCGCGCTGGCCCTCGTGGCGCTCGCCGCGGGTCGACTCGGCGCGTCGATCCCGGGCTCGAACCCGTGATGCAGCGCGCTGGCCGGTCGCCGGACGGCGACCCGACCCGTCAGTCCGCGCGGATCGCCACCGCGGGGTCGGCGCGTGTCGCGTGGGCCGCGGGCACCAGCGACGCGGCGACGCCGATCGCGAGCATCAGAGCGCCGGCCGCGGTGATCGTGGCCGGATCGTGGGGCTCGATCCCATACATCAGGCTCTCGAGCAGCCCGGTGAGGGGCAGCGCCGCCAGCACGCCCCCCGCGATGCCCAGGCTCAGGTAGAACGCGCCGCGCCGCAGGAGGAGGACCACGTTGTCGAGCGGCCGCGCCCCGAGGACGGCTCGAATGCCCAGCTCGACGAGTCTGCGCCGGACATCGTATGCCAGGATCCCGTACAGACCCACGACCGCCACCAGGCTGGCCAGCAGCGCGAAGCTCACCACCAGCACCGTGAAGAAGCGGGGCTGCGCCACCGATCCCGAGATCTGCTCGGCGATCGTCGCCACGTCATCGAGCGGGATCCGGGGATCGAGGCGTCGCACGAGATCGCGGATCTGGGGGATGAGCGTCGCCGGATCGCCATCGGTGGAGAGAAGCAGGGTGCCCCCAAACCAGCCTATGTACTGTACGAACGGCACGTAGATGAGTGGGGGTGGATCGACCAGCGGGCCCTCCTGGCGCACGTCCTCCGCCACACCCACGACCTCGAGCGGTTCGCCCTCGTGGCGCGCTGCGGGCTCGTCCTCATCGCTGGAGATCTGCTCGACGCTCCCCGCGACCTGGAGCCAGCGTCCGACGGGGTCCCGGTCGCCCCAGAAGCGACGGGCAACGGTCCGGCTCACGATCGCCACGCGCGGCGCGTCGCGATCGTCGGACGCGCGGAACGCCCGACCCGCGGCCAGCGGGATGCCCACCATGCGGAAGTAACCAGGGCTGACCGACAGGATGCGCACCGGGTCGTCGGCGTCCCCGGGAGCGGGCTCCACTCCACGGGGTGTGACCCCAGGGATGGGGAGCGAGCCGGAGAGCGGCGGGAACAGGCTGATGACGGCATCCGTGACGCCCGGAAGAGCGAGCGCGCCCCGGCGCAGTCGTTCGAAGAACTCGAAGCTCGACGCGTCGTCTTCGTACGTCCCCGGCAGGGTGATGGACGCCGTGAGGACGTCGTCTCGCTCGACCCCGGTATCGACCCGCAGCATGCGCGTGAAGCTGTTGAGGAGCAGGCTCCCGCCCACCACGAGGAGCGTCGCCATGCCGACCTCGATCGCGATCAGCGCGCCGCCCCTCGCACCCGAGCCGCCCTGGCTCACGGTCCCGGTGCCACCCGCCTTGAGCGCGGTCTGGGCGGCGACCCCCACCGAGCGGAACGCCGGGAGGAGACCCGCGGCCACGCCGATGAGAAGCGCGAGGCCGCCGGTGAAGGCAGCGACGCGGGCATCCGCCGCTACCAGATCGCGGGCCGGCAGGTCGGCGGGGCTGAGGGCCACCACCCACCCGAGCGTGGCGCGCGAAAGCAGAAAGCCGAGGCACCCGCCGGTCAGCGAGAGCAGCAGGCTCTCGCACAGGACGGTGCGAAAGAGCCGCCCGGGCGAAGCGCCGAGCGAGCGTCGGAGGGCCACTTCGCGCTCGCGCTCGAGGGCTCGCGACGTCAGCAGCCCGGCCACGTTCACGCACACGAGGAGCATGAGAAGGGCCACGGCGCCGGCCAGCACGAGCAGCGCGGGCCGCACGTCCGCCACGAGCTGGGCCTGCCAGCCGCGCACGCGGGCGCCGGTCACACCCTCGTGAAGCTCGGGCTCGGCGGCGGCCCACCCCCGCGTCAGGGTCGTGAGCTCGGCCCGCGCGCCCGCGATCGTCGCCCCGGGGGCCAGGCGGCCCACGGCCTGTACCACGTGGAAGCGATCCGTGAACGTCACGGGCCGCAGCGGGCGCCACAGCATGGCCCCGTGCGGGAAGTCGAATCCGGCCGGCATCACGCCGATGATCCTGTGCGGCTCGTAGTTGAGATCCAGCGTGCGGCCGATGGCCTCCGGGTCGGCCCCGAAGCGCTCGACCCACAGGCGATGTCCCAGGATGACCACCGGCTCGGCGCCGGGCTGCATGTCATCCTCGGTGAACCCTCGGCCCACGATGGGCAACACGCCGAACACGGCGAACAGGTGGCGATCCACGAGCCCCGATGGGAGGCGCCGCGCGCCGGACTCGTCGGCGTACGGGATCGGGGGGCTCATGAAGGCCGCGACCGCCGACAGCCTCGTGGTGCGCTGGCGCAGGCGCTCGACGTCGGGGCGGGTGAGATTGCGGTGCAGCGGGGCTCCGGGCGCGTCCTTGGTCAGGGTCTCCTCGATGCGGACGAGCTCATCGGGCTCGGCATACGGCAGCGGCCTGAGCAGCACCGCACGCGTGAAGCTGAACACGGTCGTCGCCGCCGCGATTCCGATCGCGAGCACGAGGACCGTCGCACCCGCGAACGCACGGCGACGGAGCAGCGCGCGCGTGGCCAGCCGCACGTCGTGCCCGAGCCCCCGGAGGCTGTCGAGCGCGCGGTGAGTGCGGAAGCGGCGACGCGCGATGCGGCGCACTCGGTGCCGGTGGCGATCCAGGTCCCCGAAGCGCGACGTGGCCTCCCGCTCCGCCTCGGCGGGCGACATCCCCTCCGCGCGCAGCCGCGTGATCAGCTCCACGATGTGGAAGTCGAGCTCGTCCTGCACCTCGTGGTCGATGTCCGACACCCGGAACGGAACCCGGAACGTCCGACGCCAGCGTGTCATGCTCTGCCTCGCTCGTGCTCAGGTGGCGCGTAGGACCCGGCCGATCGTCTCGACGTGCCGCTGCCACTCCGACGTCTTGGCGGCGAGCTGGCGTCGGCCGCGCGCGGTCAGGCGGTAGAACTTGGCCCGGCGGTTGGTCTCCGAGCGTCCCCACTCGGCCTCCACCCAGCCGCGCTCCTCCATGCGGTGGAGCGCGGGATACAGGGCTCCCTCCTCCAGGTCCAGACCGCCGGACGAGTCCTGGATCCACCCCATGATCGAGTACCCGTGCTTGGGCCCCGCGATGAGGGCCTTGAGGACCAGCAGCTCGAGCGTCCCCGGCAGGACCTGCATGGGTACGACCCCCGCGTTCGGGACACGATCCCGACTCCGGCCGACCCGGAGCGCTCCCCATAAATAGATTAGGGGTCGGCCTCCGGTCAAGCGCGGTGGACCGAGGGAGGATCGGATCGATGCGACGGGTGAGCGGCCCCCGGGGGCCGAAAGCGTGAGCGCCGGCGGTTCACCCTCGCGAGCGGACCGCCGGCGGTTCAGCGAGACTGCCGTCGCGCGGGCGCGGCGGCGGGCCGAGTCAGAGCTCGGCCGTGAGCAGCCGATCGATGAGGGCCCGGTAGCCCTTCATGGCGACGCGGAGCTCCTCGGTCTCGGTGCGCTCGTGCCCGCGGTCCCACTTGAGGACGAGCTCCTTGCGCTCCTTGGCGAAGCGTTCCGTCAACCGGGTCAGCACCAGGTCGATCAGGTTGTCCGCCTGCTCGCAGGCACGGTGGGGATCATCGATGAAGCTCGCCTGCACGTCCGCCCACCGCGACCGGAACTCGGTCACATCTTCCGACGTCATGCCGTCCTTTTCGCTCGACCGCGCGGGTCTCGGGTCGACGCCGTTCGCATCGGCGGCGTGGGCCTCGACGTCCTCCAGGAAGTCGAACCCCACGTCGAGACCCTCCACCTCCACACTGGCGTCGGATCTCTCGATGTCCGGGAGTCCGAACCCGTCGTCCATCGACGCTTCACGCATGGCACTCTCGTCCTGCAAGGATTTGGCTGTTTGCCACACCCCGCCGTTCGGGGGCGGCCCAGGGGCAACGCGATGCCGGGCTCGCGGGTGGGTTGAAACGGGCACCGGAGCCACGTCTCCGCGGGTCCCCCCGTTCGCCCGACATGCGTTACCGGGGTGCATGGACGAGCAAAGCCGGTGCCAGCCGCGACGAGCGCCGGAACCCCAAGAAGCGCAGGCGCTTGGGGCATCTCGAGGGGGATCGGGCGCGTCACAGGCCTTCGGCGGTCTCCGCGACCAGGTGGTCCACGACGGCCCGCAGGTCCCCGGTCCGCTCGAACACCTCGAGCTGGCGGGCCGAGCTCGACCCGTGCGCGAGGATGTCGAACGCGTACTCGATCTCGCCGCGGCTTCCGAGCTCGTCGATCACGTCGTCGAGGAACCACTCGATGAGCTCGCGGATCAGGTCGTTCGCCGGCAGCTCGCGCTGCTTGCCGAAGTCGATGAGCTTGCCCGTCGTCCCGTAGCGCGCCGCCCGCCACTTGTTCTCGGCGATCAGGAGCTCGGGATACAGGCGGAAGGTGAGGTTGTCGCGGCGCAGCTTCCACAGTTTGGCGACGATGGCCTGGAAGATCGCCGCCACGCACACGACCTCGTCGACGCGCGTGCACATGTCGCACACGCGGAACTCGAGGGTCGGGTATGTGTGGTTGGGGCGCACGTCCCACCAGATCTTGCTCGCGTCCGGGATCGTGTTCGCGCGCACCAGCGTCTCGACCAGGTACTCGTACTCGCCCCAGCTCCTGAAGGTGAGCGGCAGACCGGTGCGCGGGAAGTTCGTCCAGTTGATCGTGCGGTACGAGTGGAGTCCCGTGCGGCGTCCCACCCAGAATGGCGAGCTGGCGGAGAGCGCGAGCACGTGCGGGAGGAAGTAGCGCGACACGTTCATCGCGTCGATGAGGAACTCGCGGTCCTCGATCCCGATGTGGACGTGCATGCCGAAGATCAGGTTGCGCGAGGCCACCTCCTGCAGGTCCTCCCGGATCCCGATGTAGCGCTCGAGCGGCGTGATCTCCTGCTCGGTCCAGTCGGAGAACGGGTGCGTGCCGGCGGCCACGATGCGCAGCCCGTTCTCGCGCACCTGGTCGCTCACGAGACGCCGCATCTTGAGCACCTCCTCGCGCGCCTCCTGGACCGTCCGGCACACGGTGCTTCCCATCTCGACCACGGACTGGTGCAGCTCGGGCTTCAGGCGCTCGCGCAGGACGAGATGGTCGGAGTCGAGGATCTCGGTGATGTAGGACGTCAGCTCGCGGGTCTCGCCATCGACGATCTGGTACTCTTCCTCGATGCCGAGCGTGAGGGAAGGAGCCTGCATGGGTCGCCCCCTTGCGCGTGGTCTGCCGGCGCGCGGCCCGGCCCGGTCGCACCCGCCGGCCCGCCGGGCGAAAGCTATCGGGCCGCTTCCGCCCGCCACAACGGGCGGACTTTCGGCATGGGCAACCCGCCCCCATGTTGCCGGCCGACACGACGCCACCGACCCAGGGGAGGGTTCATGATCGAGTGGTTGATCCCGATCGGGGTGTTCTGGGTGATCGCCGCGGTCCAGTTCGGCGGTCTGCTCGATGCCGAGAACGGATCCGGCCCGCGGCAGCTCCTCGGGCTGCTCGCGACGCTGGCGATCTACGTCGGACTCGTGGCCGTGCTGCGGCTGGCGCTGGGCGGCCTCGGCCTCGTGGGGCGCGTCATCCTGCCCACGGCGCTCCCCCTGTTGGTGCTGGGGTGGCTGGGCCGTGTCGGCTTCCGGCTCGTCGGCGTGCGGCTCAAGCGGGCCCGCTTCTCCGCCGAGGCCCACTGAACCCGGCGCCGAAGGCTCTGCGCGTCTTCCGTGGGCCTTGGACTACAGCTCCACCTGCGTCCCGAGCTCGACGACGCGGTCGGGCGGGATTCCGAAATACGCCGTGGCGCGAAGCGCGTTGCGCTGCATCCGCGCGTACAGGCGTTTGCGCCAGCGGGCCAACCCGCCCTTGCGGGTGAACACCAGCGTCTCCCGTGACAGGACGAAGGTCGTCTCCATCATTCGAAAGCTCAGGCCCCTGACCTCGCAACTGGACATGAGTTCGGGGATGTCGGGTTTCTCGCTGAACCCATAGCGAGCGATCACGCGCCAGAAGTCCTCCGCGAGCCGTTCGACATGCAGGCGGTCCCCGGGCGCGACAACCGGAACATCCTCCGTGTGGATCGTCAGGAGCACGACGCGTTCGTGCAGCACGCGGTTGTGCTTGAGGTTGTGGAGGAGGGCCGGTGGCGTGCCGCGCGGGTCCCCATGCAGGTACACGGCCGTCCCGGGAGTGCGGTGCACTCCAGTCCCGTGGATGTCGTCGATCAGGAGCCCGACCGGCAGCGAGCCCACCTCGAGCCGCTCGCGGAGAAGCTGGCGCCCGCGCTTCCAGGTCGTCATGAGCGTGAACACGAGCGCGCCGATGACCAGCGGGAACCAGCCTCCGTGCGGCACTTTCGGCAGGTTCGCCCCCCAGAAGGAGAGGTCGACGACCAGGAGCAGCGCCGCGAAGCCCAGGATCCGGGCGATCCCCCACCCGAGGAGCCCCCGGGCGACGACGGCGAACAGGACGGTCGTGAACACCATGTCCGTCGTCACCGCGACGCCGTACGCGGCGGCGAGGTTGCTGGACGTCCGAAACCCGATGACGAGCCCGACACAGGCGAACATCAGCGCCCAGTTCACGGCGGGGAGGTAAACCTGCCCTTTTTCCTCGTCGGACGTGTGCTCGATTCGCATGCGCGGCAGGTACCCGAGCTGCACGGCCTGGAGCGTCAGCGAGAAGGCGCCGGAGATGACGGCTTGGGAGGCGATGATCGTCGCGAGGGTGGCGAGGACCACGATCGGGTAGAGGGCCCAGGAGGGCGCCATCAGGAAGAACGGCTGCTCGAGGTGGGAGGGATTCTCGATGATGGAGGCGCCCTGTCCGAAGTAGTTGATCAGGAGCGCCGGAAGCACCAGCCAGAACCACGTGAGCCGGATCGGTCGCCGGCCGAAGTGCCCCATGTCGGCGTACAGCGCTTCGCCTCCCGTCACGACGAGGAACACCGAGCCGAGGACGAAGAACCCGGTCCACCCGTTCTCGGCGAAGAAGCGCACCGCGTGCGTCGGGAGGACCGCGACCAGGACGCCGGGGTGATGCGCGAGCGACACGAGTCCGAGGAGTGCGAGCGTGACGAACCACACGAGCGTCATCGGACCGAACAGCAGGCCCACGCGTTCGGTCCCGTTCCGCTGCACCGAGAATAGCCCGATCAGGATCGCGACCGTGAGCGGGATCACGTAGGGAGTGAAGAAGGGTGTGGCGACCTCCAGCCCCTCGATGGCGGAGAGAACCGAGATCGCCGGGGTGATCATCCCGTCGCCGTACAGCAGCGCGGCGCCGAACAGGCCGGCGAGCACGAGGATCCGCCGCTCGGTGGAAGCGCGGCTGCGGGGTGCCACGAGCGCCGTGAGCGCCATGATCCCCCCCTCGCCCCTGTTGTCCGCGCGCAGCACGAAGCCGAGGTACTTGATCGAGATGACGATGATGAGGGACCAGAAGATCAGCGACAGGATGCCGAGGACGTTGGCCGGGCTCGCGGCGAGTCCGTGGGACGGGTGGAACGACTCCCGGAACGCGTAGATGGGGCTCGTCCCGATGTCCCCGAACACGACGCCGAGCGTGGCGAGAGAGAGGGCGAGCAGGCGCTTGCGCTCGGCCCCGTTGGGCTGCGTGTGGCGCTCGGTCCCTTCCGCCTCAGGAGGTGTCGCCCTATCGGCCATGGTGTCCGGTCACGACGGGCGAGCCGCGCCTTCGTCCTCCCAGGCGAGTCTCTTGTCCAGCCCGTCGGCCGCGTCTCATCTGCGGCCGGCCCCCGCCAGCACGTCGAGCCGGATCTCCTGGATCTGCCCGAGCCGCTCCCCGTGCTGGAGCATCAGATGGTCCACCTTCTCGTGCAGGTGCCACCGATGCGCTCGGCCACCGGGTCTCGGATCGTCGTTGGGGGCACCAGGTCGCGTTTTGGAAAGGCCCGCCCGCAGATGGAGCAGGTGTGGCTCGATGGAGCGTGCTGTGTCATGGGGACCCCTGGACTCCATTCGCTCGGTGGCAACGAGGAATGATCTGCGGGCCGCACCGTGCGCCACGGCGGAGGCGGCCCGCTCGCATTCAAGATCCGCCGCCGGGTCGGGCCCCGCCACACGGGAATCGCGGCGCGTTCGCCCGCGGGGGCTCGGGTGGACGCGGCACGCACGGCGAAGGTAGACTGCGGACATGCGGAAACCGGGGACAAGTCTCCGCGCCGCCCTTCGCAGCCTGGCGGTCCTCGCGGCGTTCGGCCTCGGACTGTGGATCCTGCACCGCGAGCTGAGCGCCTTCCACCCGCGCGCGATCCTGGCCTACGCCGCCCATGTGCCCCTCGACCGGCTGGTCGCCGCGCTGGGCTTCATGGCCCTCAGCTTCTTCATCCTGTCGCTGTACGACGTCCTCGGTCTCAGGTATGCCGCCGCGCGCCTGCCGTATCGGAGGACGGCGTTCACCTCCATGACGGCCTTCGGGCTGAGCCAGAGCCTGGGGTTCACCATCATCACCGGCACCTCGGTGCGCTACAGGCTCTACACCCAGTGGGGTCTCACCACCGCGCAGGTGTCGCGCGCGCTCATCTTCTACGCGCTCTCCTTCTGGCTGGGCCTCGGCATCGTCCTGGGGGGCGTCCTCGTTCTCGAGCCGGAAGCGGTGGCCGCTCCCGTTCGCCTGCCGCCCGCCGTCATCCGGGCGCTCGGCGGGGCGCTGTGGATCCTCGCGGGCTGCTACGTCGCCTGGTGCCGGCGGCGCGCGGGATCGATCCGAATCGGCAGGCTGGAGGTGACGCCGCCGCCGGCGCGCCTGGCCGTTGCGCAGCTGCTCATCGGGCCGCTGGACTGGGTGGCGTGCGCGGCGGTCCTGTACGTTCTCCTGCCGCCCGGCGCGGTGCCATTCCCCCTGTTTCTCGGCGCGTTCGTGGCCGGTCACTCCCTCGGCGTGATCAGCCACGTGCCGGCCGGCCTCGGTGTGTTCGAGGCGACGCTCGTGCTGCTGCTCGGGGGACGTGTGGATGCGCCGACGCTCCTGGGAGCCGTGGTCGTCTACCGGGGCATCTACTATCTGCTGCCCATGACCGTCGCCGCGATCGGTCTGGCGGCCCACGAGGCCCATCGCCAGCGGGCCCGGATCGACGCGGGGGCCCGCCGCTTCGCGGCGCTCACCATGCCGGTGCTGCCCAGCGTCGTGTCGGTCGCGACGTTCGCTGCGGGAGCCTTCCTGCTGATCTCGGGCGTGTTCCCCGCCGAGGCCTCGCGCGTGCGCGCGCTCGTGCAATGGATCCCCCTTTCGACGCTCGAGCTGTCGCACGTCCTGTCCAGCCTGGTGGGCGCGTTGCTGATCCTCCTCGCCTGGGGGCTCAGGGCACGCCTCGATCGCGCGTTTCGACTCACGGTCGCGCTCCTCGCCGCCGGGATTCCGCTGTCGCTCCTGCGCGGCCTCGACTTCGACGCGGCCCTGGCGCTGGCCCTCGCCCTCCTGATCGTCGTGCTCGCGAGAAAGGAGTTCTTCCGGCGTGCTTCGCTGCGCTCGGATCCGCCCGTCACGGAATGGATCGTGGCCGGAGGCGTCGTGCTCGGCCTGGCGGTGTGGCTGGGCGCGGAGGCGTACCGTCAGGTTCCGGCGCGGGCAGGCCTGTGGCTCGAGTTCACGCCGCGCGGGAACGCCGCGCGCTTTGTCCGCGGAACCGCGGTGGCGCTCGCCTCGTTCGCGGTGGCATCGTTCGCGTGGCTCCTGCGCCCCGCCCCACCGCACTGGGTCCGTTCGGAGGAGGACGAGGCGCGCGCCGCCCGGATCGTGCGCTCTTCGCCCCGCCCCTCCGCCGCGCTCGCGCTGCTCGGTGACAAGCGATTCCTGTTCTCGAGCTCCGGGGAGACCGCGATCATGTACGGGGTGGAGGGTCGCACCTGGGTCGCGCTGGGCGACCCCATCGGGCCCGAGGCGGAGTGGGAAGAGGTGCTGTGGCGATTCGTCGAGGAGACGCACCGCTACGACGATCACCCCGCGTTCTACGAGGTCGCGCCGAAGAGGCTGAATCTGTACGCCGAGCTCGGCCTCGGCATCTTCAAGCTCGGCGAGGAGGCGCGCGTGCCGCTCGCCGACTTCACCCTCGAGGGGGGCGATCGCAAGGGCCTGAGGCGGGTCGTGCGGGCCATCGAGCGCGACGGGCACTCCTTCGAGGTCATCCCCGCCGGAGCGGTGGGGCCGCTGCTCCCCGAGTTGCGAGCCGTGTCCGACGAGTGGCTGGCGACCAAGGAGACCGCCGAGAAGGGCTTCTCGCTCGGTTTCTTCGACGAGGACTACTTGCGGCGCTTCCCGGCCGCGATCGTCCGCCGTGACGGGCGGGTCCTCGCCTTCTCCAACCTCCTCGAGGGGGCGGGCAAGTCAGAGCTCTCGCCGGACCTCATGCGGTTCCGGTCCGACTCGCCGAACGGGATCATGGACTACCAGATTACCCGACTCCTCCTGTGGGCTCGAGAGCAGGGATACGACTATCTGAACCTCGGGATGGCGCCGCTGTCGGGGCTCGACGAGCGGACGCTGGCTCCCGCCTGGGAGCGTCTGGGTGCACTCGTCTATCGGCACGGAGATCGGCTGTACGGCTTCGAGGGACTTCGCGCCTACAAGGAGAAGTTCGAGCCGGTCTGGGAGCCCCGATACCTGGCCACCCGGGCGGGTCTCGCACTCCCGCGCATTCTCGCCAACGTGACCACGCTGATCGCGGGCGGGATCGGTGATGTGTTTCGCCGCTGACCGCTCCCCAGAGCCGCCTCCGCGCTGGCCGAGTTGAGCCACGCTGGCTCGAATGCGCCATCGAGTCCCTCCACACGATCGGCGCAATGAACCATCTAACTCGTTGTCACACCGTCAGTTGTCGTTTCGGCTCGGTTCGTGCCCCTCTGGTCGCGCGTCCGCCGTGGTCTTGAGGGCGGATGCCTCCGGACCAACGACGTCTCGGAGTCCATGGCGGGCGCCGGACGGAGGCTGACCCGGAAATCGGCGAGCATGGTCGCTCGTGAAAGGTGTGATGACGATGAAAACGATGCTGATCCGGACCGCCCTGCTCGGCACGGTCCTCGCCCTGCCCGGCGGGGTTCTCGCGCAGCAGGGCCCCACGACGGTGTCGCGGCCCCCGGATGGCCGCGAGAACATCCCCGTGCAGGTGACGAACAACGGGTGGCTCGACGTCGGCGTGTACGCCGTCGTCGCGGGTGTCCCGCAATACCTGGGAGAAGTCCCGGGCCTGTCGAGCGGACAGCTGAAGCTGGCCGCTGACTGGGTGTCGACTGGCGACGTCCGGCTGCTCGCGGATCCGATCGGCGGCTTCGGGCACTATCTCACCGAGCCGCTGCGGCCCCTGCGGGGAGACCTGATCCAGCTGCGTCTCGAGGACGACCTGCGGTTCTCGACCGTCGACATCCGGTCCACGGTGTCGAGTGGGTGAGGACCAGAAACGCGTAGCGCATGGAATGCGGGCGGCGGCTCTCGGGCTCGCCGCCGCCTCGCAGGCGGCTTCGTTGCAGCCCGGTCGAGGACACGGATCGACCGCCGTCACGCCCGCTCCTCCTCCAGCGCGGCACGCCGCACCTGCTCCATGAGGGCCAGGAACCCGAAGGCCTCGTGCCGGATGTGGGCGTGTCGCAGGACGTCCCAGTTGCCCCGGATGTACTCGTTCAGATAGCGGGTCACGTGGGTGAGCGAGATGGCCCGGAAGCCGTGCACGATCGCAGGGTCCACGGTGGAGCCGAAGGCGAACATCCGCACCCACACCTCGCCCGGCCACCTCGTGTGCCCCTTGCGTTCGAGCTCGTCCAGCGAGCGCTCGAGCGCCGCGTGTCGCCGGAGCCCGAATCTGGACAGGACCGCCTCCAGGACCTGCGGGTCCTTGGCGCCGCGGTTCAGCTCCGCCCGTCCCTCCTTGACCTCGATGAGGAGCAAATCGGCCGTGCCCCGCGGAATGTGGAGGACGGGATCGGGCTCGAACGCGGGCCGCGAGTCATCCGTTCGGCCGGCCGCCACGACCCCGCCCGCCTCGCACAGCCGAAGAGCCAGCAGGTCGACATCCGTCGCCGACTGGTATCCGCCGTCGGGGAGCGTCGAGAGGACCGGGTACTCCGCCACCGTGAAGTAGCCGTTCGCCTGTAGGTAGGCCTGTACGAGCGCGACCGCGTGGTCCATGGCATCTCCTCCCGTGCTCGCGTGCGCCGCGGGTATCCCGATTGCCCGGGGGTCGCCCAGCGTCTCCCCGACGCGGGAAACCCGCGTCATGTGGGCATGTTCCCGCCGATCGTCCGACCCACGGCCGAGTCCGGCCGGCCGCCGGCATGCCGCTTCCTGTTATCGTAAACATTTGTCGTACAACGACTTCGACCGCTCAGACCGGCGCGGTCGGCCGTGTCGAATGGCGGAACTCCCCGTGGTTATTGAAGAAACGCCGATTTCGGGGGCTTGCCATCCGTCTCCGCGCTTCTGATTATGCCACCGCTCGCACCGCTTGTGAGTCTCACCATTCCCAACGGGAGGATTCGGATGACCAAGGACGATTTCGCGGCAAAGCTGGCCGGCAAGTGCGACCTTTCGAAGGCGAAGGCGCGTGACGTGATCGACGCCATCTTCTCCACGGACCCCCGCCAGGGGATCATCGCCGTCGAGCTCGACTCCGGCCGCGACTTCACGATCACGGGCTTCGGCACCTTCGGCACGCGCCGCCGGAAGGCGCGCATGGGCCGGAACCCCCAGACAGGCCAGTCGATCCAGATCCCGGCGATGACCGTCCCGACGTTCAAGGCGGGCAAGGGCCTCAAGGATCGGGTTCGCTCGTAGCCGCCGGTCCTCCATGAAGGCGGGCGCCGACCACTGTCGCCCGCCGGCAGTTCACGCCGCGAAACCGGAGCGGCGACGGTGGTGGGGCGAAGGCATGATCGAGCCCTGCCGACGAGGTGCGAGCCGCCGTCTTGCCTCGTGCCCGGGATCGACCCCCGTGTCCAGGCCGCCGCCGCTCCGTTTCCAATCGCCGCCACCCCCCCTCCCGACGCCGCCTCTCCCACGCGCGGGCCGGGCCCCGCCCGCCTCCTCAGATCCTGAGCAGCGCGGGCAAGCGCGCCAGCGCCGTCAGACTGTGCCCGGACGCGAACTCGTCGACGAACGGGAGCGCGGCCTTCATGCCCTTCGCCTCGGGCGCATACCGCGTGCTTTCGAGCAGCGGGTTGAGCCATACGATCTTGCGGGCCCGTCGGCGGATTCGCCGCATGGCCCGCTCGAGCGGCTCCACCTCGCCCTGGTCCAGCCCGTCGGACAGGATGATCACGATCGTGCGCCGCCCGAGCATCGTGCGGCCGTAGCGCTCGAGGAACGTCTCGAGGCACTCGCCGATCCGCGTTCCGGTGGACCAGTCCCGCGCGCGCAGGGCGGCGAGCGCGGGGTCGATCCCGGTCCGCGCGAGCCACGGCGTGAGGTGAGCGAGACGCGTGCTGAACGCGAACGTCTGGATCTCCCTGGCGCGCCCGACGGCGAGCAGGAAGCGCACGAGGAAGCGGCTGTAGCGCTCCATCGAGCCGCTCACATCGCACAGCACGACGAGCCGCGGCGGGTGCCGCTGTCGGCGGCGGCGCGCCAGACGGATCCACTCCCCCTCGGTGCGTACGGCACCCCGCGCGGAGCGCCGCAGGTCCAGCGGACCGCGTCGCCCGCCCGGCTCGAGGCGGCGGCTGCGGCGCGTGGACAGCCGGAGCACCAGGCGTTCGATCCAGCGGTCGATCTCGCGCACCTCGTCCTCCCCCACGCGGTCGAACGATCGCCGTGCGACGGCGTGGGCCGGGCTCCAGGCGGTGCCGAACATCTCGGGGGTGGGGGCATCCGCCGCTTGCAGTGCGACGCGATCCCCGGGGGCAGGGGGCTGGCCGCTCCGGCCGGGGGGCCGCCGTGGGGCGGGAGCGCCCCCCGCGGCGCGGGCGGAGGACGACGACACCGCCCGCTCGGCACCGCGCCAGCGTCGCCAGAAGCAGCGATCGAAGAGGTCGAGCTCGCGCGGGTTCGAGCAGAACGCCGATCGGAGCCCGAGCCACACCTCCCGCGCATCGCGGGGATCGAGGAGCGTGGCGCACTCCGCGGCGAGGACCGACTCCGACAGGGAGCAGCGCAGGCCCTCGGCCCGCAGCTCGCCACACAGACCGGCGATCCACCGACGCGGGTCGGCTCCGTAGTCGTCGCCGGTCCCCGACGCGCTCACGCCTCGTCGGACGACCCGACCGTCGGGTCGAGCAGCCGCTCGAGCGCCTCGGGCGACAGCGAGGCCATGTCGTGCGGGTCCTTGATCAGTGCGCCGAGCGCGTCCGACGCCAGCCCCGGGTCGAGGGCCTCGGCGTGCATCGCTTCCAGCGCCGCCGCGAAGTCGAGCGTCTCCGCCACGCCGGGCGGCTTCGCGAGCCGCTCGCGACGTAGCCGCTGGACGAAGGCGACCGCATCGCGGGCGAGAGGCTCCTCGAGGGTAGGGGCCCGACGCCGGAGGATGGCGAGCTCCTTGTCCGCATCGGGATAGTCGATCCATAGATAGAGACAGCGGCGCCTGAGTGCATCCGACAGCTCCCGGGTTCCATTGGAGGTGAGCACCACGACCGGCCGCGACGTCGCCGTCAGTGTCCCCATCTCGGGAATGGTGACCTGGAAGTCCGACAGGACCTCGAGCAGGAAGGCCTCGAACTCCTCGTCGGCGCGATCGACCTCATCGATGAGCAGGACGATTCGGGCCTCGCTCCGGATGGCGCGCAACAGCGGCCGCTCGAGCAGATAGTCGGCACCATAGATGGTGTCCTCGAGCCGTTCTATCCCGGCGTTCTCCGGCTCGAGGCGGATGCGCAGTAGCTGCTTCTGATAGTTCCATTCGTACAGGGACGTATAGACGTCGAGGCCCTCGTAGCACTGAAGGCGAATGAGGTCGAGGCGGAGCCAGCTGGAGAGCGCCTTGGCGATCTCCGTCTTGCCGACTCCGGCGGCGCCCTCCACCAGCAGGGGCTTCTCGAGCGCGAGCGCCAGGTGCACGGTCGTCGCGATGACGCGGTCCGCCACGTACCCGCTCCCGGCGAGCCCGTCGAGCACGTCCTGGATCTCCGGCCGCATCCTGTCTGCCACCTCCTCCCGCGCCTTGACGGGTTTCCCCGTTCCGCGTCAGCTTCCGGTCCGTCGGCGGTCCTGACCGACCGCCGGGGAGTCCAAGCAACACATGGCGCGCCCACCGCGCCAGCCCCACCGCGACGGGAGCTCGATGGCGATCCAGATCGAGAAGGAGTTCGACGTACCGCAGTCCGTGGACGACGTGTGGGCCTTCCTGACCGACCCGGCGCGGATCGTCGAGTGCCTTCCGGGCGCGAAGCTCGTCAGCGAGATCGACGAGCGGACGTTCAAGGGCGAGATCGGGATGAAGCTCGGGCCCATCGGCACGACGTTCCAGGGGATCATCCGCTTCGACGAGCTCGATGCGGAGCGCCACCACGTCGTGATGACCGGGGAAGGGAAGGACGAGCGGGGCACCGGGAGCGTCCGCATGAGCATGACGAGCGACCTCACGCCCGGTGCGGACGGCGGCACACGCGTCTGGGTGTCGCAGACCGTGAGCCTGAGCGGCCGGCTGGCGTCGTTTGGACGCGGAGGCATCATCCAGTCGGTCGCCGATTTCGTGTTCGGCCGCTTCACGGGCTGTGTCCGGGAGAAGCTCGCTGAAGCCGGCGGTTGAGACCGTGTCCCGCGACGATCTGACCTGGCTGCGTCGTCGTGGCGACCCGCGTGTCCTCGAGTTCCTCGAGCGGGAGAACGAGCGCGCCGACCGCGAGATGGCCGGCCTGGCGGAGCTCGAAGCCCGTCTGTACGAGGAGTTCCGGTCCCGGATCCAGGAGGATGACCGTTCCGTTCCGGCGCGGTGGGGGGAGTACTTCTACTACCACCGGACCGAGGCGGGGAAGCCGTACCGGATCTGGGCGCGGACGCACGCCGATCCCGAGGGGCCCGAGGAGGTGATCCTCGACGAGAACGAGCTCGCCGCGCCGCACGATTTCTTCGCCGTGGGGGGGCACGCCGTGAGCCCCGACCACCGCACCGTGGCCTACGTGTACGACACCACGGGCGACGAGGAGCACACCCTGGTCGTCAAGGAGATCGCGACCGGGCGGCACCTCACCGAGCGCATCGAAGGTACGGCCGAGGATCTGGCCTGGGCAGAGGACGGGAAGACGCTGCTGTACGTGACGCGCGACGAGCTCAAGCGCGCGTATCGCGTGTATCGCCACCGGATCGGCTACGATCCCGCCGAGGACACGCTCGTGTTCGAGGAGCACGACCCGGCCTTCCACGTGTCGCTGCGCAAGACACGCAGCCGCAGGTTCATCCTCATCGTGACGTCGAGCGCGATCACGCGTGACACGCTGCTCGTGGACGCGAACGCGCCCGAGCGGGGCGTCCGTCGTCTGGTGCCTCGTCAGACGGGGCTCGAGTACGATGTGTCCGACGGCGGCGATGCCCTGTTCGTGCGCACGAACCTCGGGGCCACGAACTTCCGCGTGCTGCGCGCTCCCGTGGCGTCGGACGGGATTCCCGCGGAGCTCGAGGAGTGGAGCGAGGAGCTCGCGCACCGTCCGGAGGTGATGGTGGCGGGGGTGGAGGCGTTCCGGAACCACCTCGTCTTTCTCGAGCGGGAGAACGGGGTGGCGCACATCCGGGTGCGCGCGCGGGATGGAAGCCGTCCCGACTACGGGGTCCGGTTCGACGAGGAGGTGCGTGCCGTCACCACGGGCGAGAACCTCGAGTTCGACGCCACCGTCTTCCGCTACGTGTTCTCCTCGCCGATCACCCCGCCCTCCACCTTCGACCTCGACCTCGACACGGGTCGCTCGACCCTGCGCAAGCGCGATCCGGTGCCGGGGTTCGATCCGTCGCGGTACCGGACGGAGCGGGTGTGGGCGACGGCCGACGACGGCGCGCGTATCCCGATCTCGATCGTGTATCCGCACGGACTGGAGCGCGGGGGAAGCAACCCCTGCCTGCTCAACGGATACGGGGCGTACGGGATCTGCCTGGAGCCGGCGTTCTCGATCCTCGCCCTGAGCCTCCTCGATCGCGGATTCGCGTACGCCATCGCGCACGTGCGGGGCGGGGGCGAACTCGGGGAAACATGGCACGAGCAGGGCCGGATGCTCTGCAAGCGGAACACGTTCACGGACTTCATCCGCTGTGCCGAGTCCCTGGTGGAGGAGGGATACACCTCGCCCGAGCGGCTCGGGATCCAGGGACGAAGCGCGGGCGGCCTCCTGATCGGGGCGGTGACGAACATGCGGCCCGATCTGTTCCGCGCGGTCGTCGCGGGGGTCCCGTTCGTCGACGTGCTGGCCACCATGCTCGATCCGTCCATCCCGCTCACGGTCATCGAGTACGAAGAGTGGGGGGACCCCAAGGACCCCGAATACTACGACTACATCCGGTCCTACTCGCCGTTCGACAACGTGCGCGAGACAGACTACCCCCACATCCTGGTCACCGCGGGGCTCCACGACCCGCGGGTCCAGTACTGGGAGCCGGCGCGCTGGGTGTCGCGTCTACGCGAGCGGCGCACCGACGACGGACGCCTCCTCCTCCGCACCGCCATGGACGCGGGCCACATGGGGCCGTCGGACCGGTACGCCTGGCTGAAGGAGAAGGCGTTCGAGTTCGCATTCCTAGTGGACACCCTGGCACCCGAGCACGGTCGCACTCCATCCACGGGCGTCTGAGTGCCAATCGTCGATCTCCATTCGCACGTGCTGCCGGGCGTGGACGACGGCGCCCAGGACCTCGAGGAGGCCCTCGAGGGGCTGCGTGCGCTGGCCGCCGAGGGGGTGGAGCGTGTCGTGGCCACCCCGCACTTCCGTGGCTCGCTGCTCGAGCGTCCCCAACGGGCGGCGGCCCGTCTCGCGCGCTTCGACACGGCGTACGCCGCCCTGACGGAGGCGGCCGCCGGCCGGGGCCTCGAGATCGAGATCGAGCGCGGCTGCGAGTTCAAGCTGGACGCCCCGGAGCTGGACCTGTCGGATCCGCGTCTCCGCCTCGCGGGCACCCGGTTCGCCTTGGTCGAGTTCGCATCCTTCCAGCTTCCCCCGTTCGGCGGCAATCAGCTCCGCGCGGTGATCGATGCGGGCTGGGTGCCGGTGCTCGCGCACCCCGAGCGCTACTTCGGCGTCGAGCAGTCGCTCGACCAGGTGAGCGAATGGGTGGAGGCGGGCGTCCACCTCCAGGTCAACACGCGGTCGCTCGGCGGGGGGTATGGCCCGTCGGCGCGCCGCGTGGCCGAGGAGCTCCTGGCCACGGGTCGGGTGTGCTGCGTGGCGGGCGACTATCACTGCCGGGGAGAAGCGGGCTGGGTCGACGCCGTCGGCACGCTGGAGGGCGCGTCCCCGGCCGCCGGATCGGGGTCCGACCTGGCGACCGGACCCTGGATCCGGGAGCTCCTGTACGCGAATCCGGGTCGACTGCTGGCGGACGATCCCCCCTCCCCGGTGCCGTCGATCGCCATCGGTGGAGGGGAGGGCCGAGGCCGACGCCGACGCTGGTTCTGAAGCCCCGCGGAAGGGGACTTGCATTGGATCCCGCGGGAGCCTCTCGTGTATGGTTTCGTCGCAGGAGTCGACGAGAGGGTGCAGCCGGTCAGGGCGTCGATCGGGTCGACGGGGAGCGCTCCCCGTCGCAGCACGACCCGGAATGAACCGGACGAGCGGAAAACCCCGCGACTTGCGCGGATCGTGCGGTCGCGTTAAACGAGCGAGGATACGCCCGAACTGGGGACGGGACGGAGGTGGGGGCGTGTTCGGGCATGGAATCGGGGCGGCCGGGTCCGTCCCGGGGGTACCACATGGTCCGAGGTGTTGCAGATGAGAGGCACACGTAGCGTCCTGTCGACGGCGGTCGCGGTCGGAATCGCCCTTTCCATGATCCACGCATCGCCGGGCCGGGCCCGCGCGCAATCGACACAGATCACGGTGCTCGTCGCTCCGCTCATCGTGTCCGATGGCGTGAACAAGAACTTCGGCAAGGATGTCGCCAAGAGGGTCCGGAAGGCGCTCGAGAGCTTCGGCGGGCTGACTCCCATCGAGGAGAGCGCCGTCAACGACTTCCTCAAGCAGTACGACCTCAAGGCCGAGAACCTGTCGTCGATCGAGTGGCGTCAGATCGCCAGTCAGATGTCGGCCTCCATGGCCATGATCGGGACCGCGAAGCTCAGCGGACAGGCCATCGCGATCGACGTGTCGTTCATCGATCCGCGAACCGGCGACGAGGCGCTCCCCGTCGAGACGTTCACCGTCCAGGACGACGGCGACGACGAGGAGGCCGCCCAGAAGATCACGGCCGATCTCGAGGTGGGCGTCGAGTACCAGCGCTCACTGGTGTTCTGCTTCGAGTACCTGGCCTCCGAGGAGGTCGAGGACGCGATCCGGAACGGCGAGGCGGCGCTGGAGGTCAACCCCAACAGCGCGCGGGCCAAGTACTGCCTCGGCCGCGCCCACATGCTCCGGGAAGACTGGGGCACGGCGGTCGACTACCTCGAGGCCGTCGTCGGGGCGGAGCCCTCGAACACCGAGGCCCTCAACTCGCTCGCCTACGTACACGCGCAGCTCGGCAACAAGGAGCGCTCGCAGGAGCTGTACGAGGACTACCTCACGTTCAATCCCGAAGACGTGGCCGTGCGGCTCAACATCGTGTTCGAGCTGGCCAAGGCCGGCGCGAACGCCGAGGCGGTGCAGATCCTCGAGGAGGGGCTCGAGCGGGCCCCGGACAACGTGGACATGCTCGAGTACCTCGGGAACCTCGCGCTCCAGGTCGGACAGGAGAGCGGCGAGGTGACCGACGAGGCGATGATCCGTCGCGCCGTCCAGGCGTTCGAGAGGGTGCTCGAGGTCAAGGGTGACCAGATCGCCCCGCAGACGCTCACCAACGTGATCAACGCGAACATGCTGATCGGCGAGTACGATGCGGCGCTCGCGTTCTCGGACCGCGCGATCGAGCTCATCAACCACCCGCCGACGGCGACATCCGACCCGAGCGGAGAAGCGGCCGACGGGCCGGAGCGGCCCCAGATGTCGAACGACGAACTGCTGGCCGCCGTGTACGCGGCGCGCGCCAACGTGTACAGCAAGCAGGAGAAGTACGCCGAGACCGCCCGGGAGCTCCAGAGAGCGCTCGAGCTGGACCCCGAGCTGCCGAGCGGGAACCAGCGGCTCGGCCTCGCCAGGCTGCGCTCGGGGGACCAGGACGGCGCGATCGCGGCCTTCCGTTCCGCGGTACAGCAGGGGGCGGATCCGGACCAGATCGCCAACGCGCTGTTCGGTCAGGGGTACAACGACTACTTCAAGCAGAACAAGTTCACGGAGGCGATCAAGCTGTTCGACGTGGCGGCCGAGTTCGCGCAGGCTCCGGATGTAGGGCAGCAGATCCAGTTCTTCACCGCGTACGGCTACTTCCAGCGCGGAACGAACATCGACACCGCCAACGACCAGGCGCAGGAGTGCGGGCCGGCCCGCCAGGCGCTGTCCGCCTTCCAGCAGGTGGTCCCGCACCTGAACCGGGCCGGCCAGTACCAGGCTGGGAACCAGGCGCAGATCCGCGAGGCCACCGACGCACAGCTGTACCGGCAGCAGCAGATCATCAAGGCTTCGTGCTCGTGATCTCCTGAGCGCTCGCCCCCTGCCGGGCGGACGGAAACACGCGGGTCCGGCGCCGTGGGTGCCGGGCCCGTTCGTTTGTGGGCGTGGTGGGGAGATATGGTATGAAGTGGGGTTGACTCCCATCAAAAGGGAGCGTATTGTGGCCGCGGTGGGTGATTCGGGCGTCTTGGGAGGGACCCCCTGACACATGACGAAGGTCGACCGTGGCGGGCTTTCTGGGCAGTTATCTGCACAGCCTCGACCCCAAGGGTCGCGTCAGCCTCCCGGCGCAGTTTCGCCGGGGCCGCGAGACCGAGTCGTTCGTCCTGATCCAGACGCAACCCGACGCGCTTTCCCTCTATCCGGATGAGGCTTGGAATGAGGTCCAGAACGAGCTCCGCGAGCTGTCGCAGCGGCAGCCGGACCTCCGGACCCAGATCCTCCGGATCACCGCGAGTGCGGTGGAAGTCGTACCGGACAAGCAGGGGCGGATCCTGATCCCGGAGAAGATGCGGTCGTCCGTGTCGCTCGACTCGGACGCGCTCGTGGTCGGAGCGATCAACCACATCGAGATCTGGGAGCCCGGCCGGTTCGAGGAAGCGACGGAGTCGGAGGACGACGCGTTCAAGCAATACATCAAGAGAGTGTTCGCCTAGCGGGATTCTACCGATCACCTCGCGGTCGGCGGATGGTGAGGAGTCGACCGGGGTGACAGCGGAGGCGTTCCAGCACGAGCCGGCCCTGCCGGAAGAAGTGCTCGGTTACCTGCGCCCGGAGCGCGGGGGCGCCTTTCTGGACGCGACCGTCGGCGGCGGTGGGCATGCGGCCCGTCTCCTGGAGGCGGGGCCGGCCGCGCGGGTGATCGGGATCGATCAGGACCCGGAGGCGATCGAGGCGGCGAAGCGGAGGCTCGCGCCCTGGGAGGCGCGGGTCACACTGCTGCAGGCGAACTTCCGCGACCTCGATCGACTGCCGGAAGGGCACATACACGATCTGGCCGGGGCGCTGCTGGACCTCGGAGTCTCGTCCCACCAGATCGATACGACGGCTCGCGGGTTCTCTTTTCGTCCGGGCACATCGTTGCGGATGCGGATGGGCGGGACAACCGGCGATAGAGAGCCCGCGGCCGACCTTCTGAACGCAGCATCCGAGCACGAGCTCGGCCGGGTCTTCCGTGAGTACGGGGAAGAGCGCAGGTGGCGGGCGCTCGCACGGGAGGTGGTGAGGCGGCGGAAGACCCGGCCGTTCCATACGAGTGACGACCTGGTGGGGGCGCTCACCGCCGTCCTGGGTCGTCACGCGTCGGAGCGGGAGAAGGCCAGGATCTTCCAGGCCGTGCGCATCGCGGTCAACGATGAGCTGGCCGCCCTGAGCGAGGGGCTGGAGTCGATTCGCGAGCGGCTGGCGGTGGGTGGGCGGCTCGTCGTGATCTCCTACCACTCGCTCGAGGATCGGATCGTCAAACGCGCGTTCCGGGAATGGGCGCGCGCCTGCATCTGTCCTCCTGGTCTGCCGGAGTGTCGGTGTCGGGGTGAGCCGCTGGGTCGGGTGCTGACGTCCGGACCCGTGCGGCCCACCGAGGAAGAGGCGGCCCGGAACCCCCGGGCGCGCAGCGCACGGCTGAGGGCGTGGGAGAGCTCTGGCAAGTAGACGGCATGTCGAACACACCGGCGAGACGGGTCCGGAAGCGGACCGTGCGCCGCTGGGGGATCCCCGTTCTCGCCACGCTGGCCCTGGTGGCCGCGCTGGCGACCGTCGTCCGCCGCGGCGAGGAGGGCAGGCTCCTGTCGAGGGAGCTCGACGAGCTCGAAGCCGAGGCCCGGATCGCGGAGGATCGGCTGGCGGTGGAGCGGGCGCGGGCCGACTCGCTCGAAGCGCTGCCCAGGATGGAGAGCGCCGCGACCCGGATCGGGCTCCGGCAGGCCGAAGAGGGAGAGTTCTTCTACCTGTCCGACAGCGTGCTCGACTCGGACGGGGACGCGCGCGGTGTGGGTGAGGACGGACGCCACACGGGTGGGGACGAGGAAGAGGAAGAGGAGAGAAGGTAGCGTGGCGCGGACGCGATTCGGGGTGCAACGAAGCGGCAACCGGATCCGGGAGGTCCTCGACGGACGTCCCGAGCCCGTGTCGCCGCGCACCCTCCATCGCCGCCAGCGGGCGCTCACGATCGGATTCACCGCGCTGGCGGCCCTGTACGGCGTGCGTCTGGGCGACCTTCAGCTCGTCGAAGGCGCCGCGTTCCGCGCCCGGGCCGTGTCGCAGAGCCTCGATCAGGAGGAGCTGCCGGCGTCGCGCGGTCGCATCCTGGATCGAGACGGCTCGACGCTCGTCTCCGATGACACCCGATATCATGCATACCTCGCGCCCCGCGAACTCACCACCAGCCGCGACCAGGCGCTGACGGCCATCGGGGCGGTGCTCGACCTGAGCCCGGACCGCCGGAGCGCGCTCGCCGCGGCGCGGGATGGCTGGGAGACCATCGCGCGCGGCGTGACCGACGAGGAGCGCCAGGCCCTGCAGAGCGGCGTCGGCCCGGGCGTTCATTTCGACGCGCTTCCGGCGCGGGCCTATCCGCGCGGCGGGATCGCGCGCGGGCTCATCGGACGCGTCGGCGCCGAGGGACACGGGGCCTCGGGTCTGGAGCTGTATCTGGATTCGCTGCTGCGCGGCCAGCCCGGCCGCGCCCGGGTGCGGGTGGATGGTCGTCGCGAGGCGTATCGTCCGCCGGACGCCGTCCTCGCCGAGCCCCGGCCCGGCTACGACGTGGTGCTCACGATCGACGCGGAGCTCCAGCGGATCGCCGAGAACGAGCTCTCCCGGGCCCTGGCCAGCACGGGGTCCTCGGCCGGCGACATCCTCCTCCTCGATCCCCGCAACGGCGAGATCCTCGCCGTTGCCAGCGAGCGCGGAGACGCCGCCCCCGGGACGGTGCCGGCCTTCTCGGACCCGTACGAACCGGGCTCCACCGCCAAACCGTTCCTCCTCGCGGCGCTGCTCAACGAGAACCGGGTCGACCTCGACGAGGTCATCGACGTGGAGGGCGGCGAGCTCAAGCTCGGTCGCCGCGTGATCCGCGACGTGCACGGCTTCGAGCAGCTCACGGTCCGTGACGTGATCGCCAAGTCCAGCAACGTGGGTGCCGCCAAGCTCGTGTCGCGGCTGCGACCGCAGGTCCAGTACAGCTACCTGCGCGACTTCGGATTCGGGATGCCGACCCAGGTCGATCACCCGGCCGAGTCCGCGGGACGTTTGCGCCGGGTGAGCGAGTGGACGTCGCTCAGCCCCGCCTCGCACGCGATCGGCTACGAGATGTCGGTCACGTCGCTCCAGCTCGTGACGGCGTACGCCGCCATCGCCAACCACGGGCTTCTGATGCGCCCGACCCTCGTGAAGGAGGTCCGCGGCCGGGATGGCCGCGTGGTGTGGAGGGCGGAGCCCCACGCCGTGCGCCAGGTCGTGCGCCCCGAGGTGGCGCGGGCCGTGGGCCGCGTGCTCGAGGAGGTCGTGCAGGACGGGACGGGCTCGCTGGCCAACTTCACCAGCATCGCGGTGGCCGGGAAGACGGGAACCGCGCGGCTGGCGACCGACGGCGGATACGCCCGCGGGCGGTACCGGGCGTCCTTCGTGGGGTATGCACCCGCGGACGCGCCTCGCGTCGTGATTCTCACGCGTCTCGAGGACCCGGAGAACGGCGCGTACTACGGCGGCGCGATCGCGGCCCCCACGAGCCACGCGACCCTCGAGGCGGCCCTCGTGACCCGAGGTGGCCGTCTCGACGAGAGCCTCGTGCGCTCGCAGGTCGAGCCGCGCCGGTGGACCGAGCCGGGCGCGGTCGAGGAGGACGCCGGTCCGTTCGTGTTCGCCGTCGGGGGTGGCGAACAGACGTGGTCGGCGGACGCCGAGCGGGAGGGACGGGCGGTGACCGTGCCGAGCCTCACGGGGCTGCCGCTGCGCTCCGCGGTGGCGAGGCTCCACGAGCTGGGGCTCAAGGTGGAGTGGTACGGAAAGGGGACGGTACGGAGGCAGTCGCCGGCCCCCGGACGGGCGGTGGCCCGTGGGAGAGCCGTCGTCCTGCGATAGACGACCCGGCCCCCGGCGGGGTCGGGCGCGGACAGACGGCCGCCGGTGTCCGGGCGACGGATGCGGGCGGACCAGGAGCGACTCGAGCGGAGGGCGGGAACCCGGACTACAAGGTCGAGAACAGGGTACGGACAGGCGCGGCCGGGGAAGCGGAGTGGTGGGGAGGATGGCCCGGTCCAGCCAGGGCACGGTCGCGCCTGTCGCCCGTACAACCCGGATGCGGCGAGTGACGCCTGCGCTCAAGCCCAGCCACACATCGATCGTGCAGCCGGCCCGGTCATGGCATTCCGTGCCTGAACAGAACATCTCGAGCGAGCGCGTGGAGCGGCGTCTGATGCGCCGCGGTCTCCGCCCCAGGTGGCACGGGGAGCCGCCCCCGCACCTCACGGGGCTGCGCTCCGATTCGCGAGCCGTGCGTCCGGGCGACCTGTTCTGCGCCGTCCCGGGGACACGGGTGGACGGACACGCGTTCGTGGCCGCCGCCGCGAGGGCGGGTGCCGCCGCCGCCCTCGTCGAGCACCGGACCGAGGCCGATGTGCCCCATCTGGTGGTATCCGATGCGCGGGCCGCCGTGGCACACCTGGCCGTCCTGTTCGCCGGCGATCCCCAGGAGGCCCTGCGTCTGGTGGGGATCACCGGCACCAACGGGAAGTCGACCACCGCCTGGCTCGTCCGCTGGCTGCTCGCCGCGGACGCACCCACCGCCGCGGTCGGAACGCTCGGAGTCGTGGGCCCGGACGGGTCGCTGGGCGCCGGGTCGCTGACTACCCCGGACCCGATCGAGCTCGCCGGCACGCTGGCCGCGCTCCGCGACGGGGGGGTACGCTCCGTGGCGCTCGAGGCGTCCTCGCACGCCCTCGATCAGCGGCGGGTGGACGGGCTGCGCTTCGCGGCCATCGCGTTCACGAGCTTCAGCCGCGAGCACCTCGAGTACCACCCCGACCTGCAGACCTACCGGGCGGCCAAGCTGCACCTCATCGACCTGCTCGAGCCCGGTGGCACGTGCGCGGTGAACGCGGACGAGCCCGCCTGGCGCGGCATCGGTCCGCCGGAGTCGGTCACGCTCCGCTACGGCCTCGATCCGGCCGCCGTGATCCGGGCCGTCGACCTCGACTACGGCCCGGGCGGCACGCGCTTCCGCCTCGTGACACCGGCCGGCGAGGTGCGAGTGGAGCTGTCGCTTCCGGCGGAGTTCAACGTACGGAACGCGCTCGCCGCCGCGGCGGTGGCATTCGGGCTCGGCATGTCGCCTCGGGAGATCGCCGCGCGTCTGGCGTCCGCCCCGCCGGTGCCGGGGCGCATGGAGGTGCTGCGCCGCGAGCCGGCGCTCGTGCTGCGCGACTATGCCCATACCCCCGATGCGTACGAGCGCGTCCTCGCGACCCTGCGCGAGCTCGTCCCCGGGAGGCTGGTGGCCGTGTTCGGGTGTGGCGGCGATCGGGACGCGGGGAAGCGGCCCCTCATGGGCGAGATCGCGACGCGGTTCGCGGACCTGGCGATCGTCACCACCGACAACCCGCGCGGCGAGGACCCGGCCGACATCTGCCGCCAGGTCGTGGCCGGGCTCGACCCGGCCCGCTACGAGGTCGTGCTCGACCGGCGTGACGCGATCGCGCGGGCGCTGGCCGGCACGGGCCCGGGGGATGCGGTGGTGCTGCTCGGGAAGGGACACGAGACGTACCAGATCATCGGGGAGGAGAGGCTCCCCTTCGACGAGGCCGCCATCGTGTCGGAGCTGAGCGGAAGCGCGGTCGTGCCCGCGCCCGGCAGTAACGGCGCCGGGCAGACGCACGCGAGTCGCCCCGGCGTGTCCGGCCGCGGCGCCGCCGGAAGCGAGGCGACGTGACGGCCGTCGCCGCGCCCCGTGCGCTCCACTCGGACGAGATCCGCGCCGCGCTCGGGCTCCCGACGCCGGTCGCCCGGCCGCGCGAGTACCGCGGCGCCTCCTCCGACTCGCGGACGCTGGAGCCGGGTCAGCTGTTCGTGGCTCTAGAGGGGGAGCGTCACGACGCGGCCGAGTTCCTCCCGCAGGCCGCCGAGCGCGGGGCGCCGGGCGCCATCGTGCGCGAGGGTCGCGAGAATCCCGATCTGCCGCTCGAGTATTTCGCGGTGCGCGATCCGCTGGCCGCGTTCGCGCGTCTGGCGGGTCACGTACGGGCCGGATCGTCGGCCCGCGTGGTGGCGGTCACCGGCAGCTCGGGGAAGACGACCGTCAAGGAGATGATCGGGCGCGCGATCGGCGCGGCGCGGCGCGTGTACCGGACCGAGGGCAACCTGAACAGCCAGGTGGGGGTCCCGCTCACCATCCTCGGCGCCCCTCCGGACGCGGACATCTGGGTGCTGGAGATCGGCGCGAGCGAGCCCGGCGAGATCGCGAAGCTCGCGGCGATCGCCGCGCCGGACGACGCCGTGGTCACCACGGTCGGCCCGGCGCACCTCGAAGCATTCGGTACCGTGACGCGCGTGCTGGACGAAAAGCTCGACCTCGCGCGGGGCGCCTCCGGAACGGGCGTGCTGGTGGTGGGGGAGCGGCCGCCGGAGCTGGCCCGGGCGGCGCGCGCGCTGCGCGCCGACGCGATCGTGGCGGGGATCGGCGAGCACGCCTCGTATCGCCCCGAGCGCTGGGCCGTGGCCGCCGACCACGTCCGCTTCGAGCGCGGCGGGGTGACCGTCGAGGTGCCGGTGGGGGGGGAGCACCACCTGCGCGACGCGCTCCTGGCGACCGCCGTCGCCGAGGCGCTCGGGGTGCCACTCGAGGCGGCCGCCCGAGGGCTGGCCGGCTACGCGCCCCTGGGGCTCCGGGGCTCCGTGCGGCAGATCGGAGGGCTCACGGTGCTCGCGGACTGCTACAACGCGAACCCGGAGTCGTTCGCGGCCGCGATCGCGCACTGCCGCGACCTGTACCCGGGGCGGCGGCTGGTCGCGTTCGTGGGCTCGATGCTCGAGCTGGGGGAGGGTGGGACGGTCGCGCACCGCGACGTGGCCCGTCTGCTGATCGACGCCGGGTTCGCCCTCGTGGCCGCCACGGGCGCGTTCGCCGCGGTGGAGCTCGAGGGCTCGGCGAACGGGACGCGCGTGCTTCGGGCGCCGGAGCCCGATGCCGTGTGGGACGCGTTCGCGGCCGCCCTCGAGGGCGACGAGGTCGTGCTCGTGAAGGCCTCCCGCGGTGCCCGTCTGGAGCGCGTGCTCGATCGGCTCGAGCGCCGCTTCGGCGAGCGCGGGCCGGAGGGAGAGGCCTGAATGCTCTACCATCTACTGTTCCCGCTCGCCGATCGACAGATCCTGTTCAACGTCTTCCAGTACATCTCGTTCCGGGCGGCGGGCGCGATGGTCACGGCGCTCCTCACCTCGTTCGTCGTCGGTCCGTTCGTGATCCGCTGGCTCGAGACCAGGAACTGGGGGCAGGTCGTGCGGGCCGAGGGGCCGGCCTCTCACCTGAAGAAGGCCGGCACGCCGACGATGGGGGGGCTGATCATCCTGAGTGCGAGCCTCATCCCCACCCTCCTGTGGGCCCGGCTGGACAACCCCTACGTGTGGATCGCGTTCGGGGTAACGGCGTGGATGGGCGCGATCGGCTTCATGGACGACTATCTGAAGATCGTGCGGCGGGAGTCCCGCGGCCTGATCGCCCGTTACAAGCTCATCTGGCAGTTCATCCTCGGGCTGTCGCTCGGGGGGCTCCTCCTGTGGATGCCGCTGTCGTCGTACGGCCCGAGCCAGACGATGCTCCCGTTCTTCAAGGACCTGAGCATCGTGATCGTGCCGGCGGTGTTCCCCCTGTTCGTCGCCCTCGTGGTGGCGGGAAGCGCGAACACGGTCAACTTCGCCGACGGGCTCGACGGTCTCGCCACCGGGCTGAGCGCGATCGCGGTGCTCACCTTCGGGATCTTCGCGTACGCGATCGGGCGGGTGGACACGTCGAGCTACCTGGGTCTGTTCTACCTGCCGCGCGCCGGTGAGCTGGCCGTGTTCTGCGCCGCGCTCTCGGGAGCGGCGATCGGGTTCCTGTGGTTCAACGCGCCACCCGCACAGGTGTTCATGGGCGATACGGGCTCGCTGGCGCTCGGCGGGGCGATCGGCGCGGTGGCCGTCCTCCTCAAGTCCGAGTTCCTGCTCGTTATCGTGGGGGGCGTGTTCGTGCTCGAGGGCCTGTCGGTGATCGCACAGACAGGCTGGTTCAAGCTCACCCGTTGGCGCACGGGAACGGGACGGCGCGTGCTCCGCATGGCGCCGCTGCACCACCACTTCGAGAAGCTCGGGTGGCCCGAGACGCGGGTGGTGATCCGCTTCTACATCCTGGGGATCATCTTCGCGCTCGTCGGGCTCGCGACCCTAAAGGTGCGCTGATGAACGCCCACCGGAGCGAGCCGTCGCTCGACAGGGGCCATCCGTTGTTCGAGGAGGGCGATCCGGTCGCGGTCCTCGGTCTGGGGGTGTCGGGGACCGCCGCCGCCCGGCTGCTCAACGCGCTGGGGGCGGAGGTGTACGCCAGCGACGCCGGCGGCGGGCCGCGCCCTGTGGAGGCGGCCGCTGCCCTCACGGCGGAGGGGATCGACGCCGAGGCGGGCCGGCACGACGTGGAGCGCATCCTCCGCAGCCGGCTGGTGGTGACCAGCCCCGGCATCGATCCCTCCGCGGAGGTGCGGCGCGCGATCGACGAGGCCCGCATCCACACCGTGGCCGAGATCGAGCTCGCGTTCCGGCACCTGCGGTCCCGCGTCATCGGGATCACGGGGACGAACGGAAAGACCACGACCACGGCGCTGTGCGGCCACCTGCTCGACACGGCCGGCCTCGACGCGGTCACGGCCGGCAACATCGGCCGCCCGCTCGCCGACGTCGCGATGCTCGATCGCCAACCGGACTGGGTGGTCGTGGAACTGAGCTCGTTCCAGCTCGCCGACCTGGAGACCTTCCACCCCGCCATCGGCGTGCTGCTCAACCTCGCCCCCGACCACCTCGACCGGTACGCGAGCCTGGAGCGCTATTTCGAGGACAAGGCGCGTCTGTTCGCGAACGCGGACGAGGACAGCCGCTGGGTCCTGAACGGCGATGACCCGCGGGTCATCGAGCTGGCCCGGAACGTCCCCGGGGAACGCTACGTGGGGACGCGCGGCGCCCTGGAGGGGGACGGCGCCACGGTGGACGAGGACGGGTGGCTGGTGCAGCGCCTCGGGGGACGAACCGAGCGCTGGCTCGAGCGCGAGGCCCTGACGCTGGTGGGCGCCCACAACGTGATGAACGCGCTCCTCGCGGGGCTGGCGGCCGCCCTGGCCGGGTGCGACGCGAACCGGATCGGCGAGGGCCTGGCCACGTTCCAGGGGCTCCCGCACCGGCTCCAGCCCGTGGGCGAGTTCGACGAAGTGCTGTGGATCAACGACTCCAAGGGAACCAACGTGTCGGCCACGCGAGTGGCCCTCGGGGCGTTCGAGAAGCCCCTGGTGGTGCTGCTCGGCGGGCGGCACAAGGGAGAGCCCTACACGTCGCTCCTGCCCGAGCTGGAGCGTCACGCGCGCGGGGTGATCGCGTTCGGCGAGGCGGCCCCGATCATCGTCCGCGAGCTGGGCGAGCGCGTGCCGCTCCAGGTGGCCGGAGGTCTCGATGAGGCCGTGAGGCTGGCCGGCGAGCTGGCCGAGCCGGGCGATGTGGTGCTGTTCTCCCCCGCCTGCTCGAGCTACGACGTGTTCCCCAACTACGAGGAGCGCGGTCGTGCGTTCGAGCGCCGGGTGCGGGCGCTGCACGACGCGGAGGATGGCTCGTGAGCGCGGGGCGCGGCTGGGGGCTGACGGCGGTGCAGACGTCGACCGGATCGCCTGCGTGGGTGCGGCGCGGGCTGCTGGGGGTGACGATCGTCCTCGTGCTGTTCGGTCTGCTGTCCGTCTACTCCGCCTCGTCCTTCGAAGCGGCCCAGGCGGGCCTGTCGGGGAGCCACTTCTTCGTCAACCAGCTCCAGCGGGCCGTCGTCGGGTTCGGGGTGCTGATCGCGCTCGCGTTCCTCGACTACGACATCTACCGCCGCTTCGCCTGGGTCATCCTCGGCATCGCCGTCCTGCTTCTCGTCCTCGTGCTCCTCCCGTGGACGGGGGACGTGGCCCCCGTGCGGAACGGTGCCCGGCGCTGGCTCGAGCTGGGGCCGCTCACCGTCCAGCCGTCCGAGCTCGCCAAGGTGGCCCTGGTGATGTGGACGGCGGCGATGGCGGAGCGGAAGCAGGCCCGGCTCGGGAGCTTCCGGTTCGGGCTTCTCCCGATCCTGCTGGTCGCGGGACCGGCGCTCGTGCTCATCCTCGCCGAGCCCCACCTGTCGGCCACGCTCATCGCGGCTACCCTCGTGGGGCTGGTCCTGTTCGCGGCCGGCGCCCGCCTGCGTCATTTCGCCATGCTCGCGGCGCCCGCACTCCCGCTCCTGTGGCTCCAGGTCAGGCACCACGGCTACCAGTTCCAGCGCATCCTCGCGTTCCTCGATCCGGATGGGGACGTGACCGGCGTCGGCTACCAGCTCACCCAGGCGAGCATCGCGATCGGATCCGGGCGTCTGTTCGGAGTAGGGTTCGGCGAGAGCACACAGAAGCTCCACTACCTCCCCGAGCCCCAGAACGACTTCATCTTCCCGATCATCGCCGAGGAGTGGGGATTCATCGGCGCGCTGCTGCTGGTCGGCCTGTTCCTCGTGTGGACCCTGCTGGGTCTGAGGGTCGCCGCCTCGGCTCCCGACGCCTACGGCCGCCTGCTCGCGATCGGGCTCACCGCGATCGTCGCGGTCGGGGCGTTCGGCCACATGGGGGTCACGATGGGGGTGCTGCCGACGACCGGCGTGAGCCTGCCGTTCATCAGCGCCGGGGGAACGGGGCTCGTCATCGCGCTCGGCGTGACCGGCATCCTCCTCAACGTGGCATCGAAGCGGAGATGTTGACGCGTGCCGGGGCCGAGGATCCTGCTCGCCGGCGGCGGCACGGGGGGGCACCTGTACCCGGCGCTCAATCTCCGCACGGCGCTCGAGCGGCTCGATCCGTCGACGGAGTGCCTGTTCCTGGGGAGCGAGCGTGGGATCGAGGCGCACGTGCTGCCGACGGCCGGCGTCGAGTACCGCCTGCTCCCGCTCCAGCCGATCCACCGCGCGCGGCCGTGGCGAAACTGGCGTCTGCTGTGGACGGCGCCCTCCGTGGCCTCAGGGGTCGCCTCGGCCTTCCGCGGGTTCTCGCCGACGCTCGCGGTGGGCACGGGCGGGTACGTGTCGGGGCCGGCGCTCGCGTGGGCCCTGTGGAAGAAGGTCCCGACGGCGCTCCAGGAGCAGAACGCGCGGCCGGGGATCGTGACGCGGCTCCTCGCCCCGCGTGTGGACCAGGTCCACCTGGGCTACCCGGAGGCGGCGCGGCATCTCAGACCCGGCCGGCACACCCGGGTGCTGGCGTTCGGCAACCCTGTGCCGCCTCCGGAGGCGAGCCCGGGGGAAGCGCCCGGGCACGCGTGGCCGGAAGGACGCGTGCTGCTCGTGGTGGGCGGCAGCCAGGGCGCGCGCGGCATCAACCGGGCGCTCCTCGGGGATCTGGAACGCGAGGCCGGACACGGAACGGCGGTCGCGAGCGAGTCGGGACCCCGCGCGCGGCGGGGGCCCGGCGGCGCATCGTCGGCCGCCTCCCCTCCGGCTCCCGACGGCTCCCGGGCGTGGCCCGACGACCTGTGGCTCGTGTGGGTGGCGGGTCGCGAGCACGTCGACGAGGTGTCGCGGCGGGCGGAGCGCCTGCCGTGGGCCGCCCGCATCCGGGTGGTCCCGTACATCGAGGACCTCGGCCGGCAGCTCGACCGGGTGACGCTGGCGATCAGCCGCGCCGGCGCCATGCTGGTCGCCGAGCTGTGCGCGGCGGGGTGTCCCTCCGTGCTGGTCCCCCTCCCGACGGCGGCCGCAGGTCACCAGCTCGCCAACGCGCGGGCCCTGGAGGAAGCGGGCGCCGCGGTGGTCCGCGAAGAGTCCGATCTGGGTCCGGGCGATCTGTGGACCGCCTGCCGGGAGCTGCTGGACGCGCCGGCGCGCCTGTCCGACATGGCGCGGGCGGCACGGGACCGGGGGGAGCCCGATGCGGCGCTCCACATCGCGCAGGAGCTCCTGCGCCTCGCGCGGCGGGTCGGGTCGTGAGCCGGGCGTGCCGGCGCGGGGCCCGATCGGGCCGCGACCGCCCGGGGAGCGCGGCCCGATGAGCGGGGCGCGTGCGGCCACGGGCAGCCTGGCGAGCCGCGGCGAGCTCCCCGCGATGGGTGGCCGCGTCCATCTGGTGGGGATCGCGGGCGCCGGGATGCGGGGTCTGGCGCTCCTGCTGGCGCGTGCCGGGTACGCGGTGAGCGGATCGGATCGCGGCGGCGTGTCGGATCTGACCGAGCTTGCCCGGGCAGGCGTCGAGCTCCATGGAGAGCACGAGGCGGCCCACGTCGAGGGCGCCGACCTCGTCGTCCGCAGCTCGGCGGTCCCGATGGACGGGATCGAGGTGGCGGCCGCCCGGGCGCGCGGGATCCCCGTGCTGCGCCGGGCGCGGGCGCTGGGAGCGCTGCTCAACGGGTCCCCGCTCGTGGGCATCGCCGGTACGCACGGCAAGACGACGATCACCGCCATGACGGGATTCGCGTGCGAGGCGGCCGGGCTCGACCCCCGCGTGCTCGTGGGTGGCTGGGTGTCCGCGTGGGACGGATACGCGCGGCCGGGTTCCGGCATCGCGGTGGTGGAGGCCGACGAGTTCGACCGCTCGTTCCTCGAGCTCGACCCGACCCTGGCCGTGGTGAGCTCGCTCGAGCCCGAGCACCTCGACACGTACGGCGACTTCGACGCCGTGCGGGAGGCGTACGCGGAGTTCGCCGGGCGCGCGGCACACCGAACCGGGGTCCTGTACTGTGCCGACGATGCCGGCTCGCGGGCGCTGGGCGAATCGCTGCCGGCCGCCAGGTCCTACGGCTTCGGCGAGGACGCGTGGATGCGCGTCGAGCCCTCCGCCCCCGTCCCGGGGCGCTACCGGTTCACGTGGCCCTCGGGGTCGGTGGACATCCATCTCGGCGTCCCCGGCCGTCACAACGCCCTCAACGCGGCCGCTGCGCTCGGCGCGGCCCGGCTGTGCGGGGGGGATCCGGAAGCCGTCGCGCGCGGACTGACGGCGTTTCCTGGCGTCGGACGCCGGCTCGAAGTTCTGGGCGAGGTGGCCGGGGTGACGGTGGTCGACGACTACGCGCACCATCCCACGGAGGTGGCGGCGTCGATCGCGGCCCTGCGCGCCGCGTATCCCGATCGATGGATCGAGGTCGTCTTCCAGCCGCACCTGTACTCGCGCACGCGAGACTTCGCGGCCGATTTCGGGGCGGCGCTCGAGGCGGCCGACCAGGCCCGCGTGCTGCCGATCTTCCCGGCCCGAGAGGCGCCCATCGAGGGCGTGAGCTCGACCCTCATCACGGCGGCGGCTCCCGGCGTGGAGCCCATCGAGCGTCCGGAGGCCGTCGAGCGCGCGCGCGACCTCGCGGGCCCCGGGAGCGCCGGGGAGGGAGCCGTCCTGTGCTACATGGGTGCCGGCGACGTGACCGGGATCGCGCACGAGGCCACCGAACGGTTGGCGGGCGATGCGGTGGGAGCATGACGTCCCCCTGGCCCCGCTGGCGCGCTACCGCATTGGCGGTCCGGCCGCACGCCTGGCCCGGCCCGACTCGGTCGAGGCCATCCGCGCGGCGCTCGCCGACCTCGGGGGGAGCGGACACCGCGTGCTGGGGACCGGGGCGAACGTGCTCATCTCCGATGCGGGCGTCCGCGACGCCGTCCTCGTGCTCGGCCGGGGTCTCGAGCGCCTGGAGCTCGACGCGGGTGCGATCGTGGCGGGCGCGGCCGCGAAGCTCCCCGCGCTCGCGGGGCTCGCGCGTCGTGGGGCACGTGCGGGCTTCCGGTTCCTCGAGGCCGTGCCGGGCACGGTCGGCGGAGGGCTCCGGATGAACGCGGGCTCGCGCGACGAGTGGCTGTGGCACCGCGTGGAGTGGGCGGAGGCTGTCACGGACGAGGGCCGGCTCGAGCGGCTGACGCCCGCCGCGGCGGGGCCGGCCTACCGCGCGGTCGACGTCCCGGAGCCGTGGATCTTCGTGGGGGCCCGGTTTACGGCGGCACCGGGCGACGCGCGCGAGGTGGAGGAGGCGCACCTCGCCTTCCGGAGCCGCAAGGTGCGCGATCAGGTATACGAGCTCCCGTCGGTGGGATCGACGTGGAAGAACCCGGGCGCTCCACACGGCTCGGCGTGGGAGGTGGTCGACCGGGTAGGGATGCGGGGCGCCCGCCGTGGCGATGCGCAGATCGCCGAACGCCATGCGAACTTCATCGTGAACCTCGGCGATGCGAAGGCGGAGGATGTGGTGGCGCTGATGAGCGAGACGCGCAGACGCGCGCGAGAGGAGCTGGGGATCGATCTGGAGCCCGAGATCCGGCTTTGGGGCTTCTCGGCCGACGAGCTGGCGCTCGTGGGGGCTCGATGAGACGCCAGCTGACCCGGCGCGGCCGCCGCCGGCTGTTCGTGATCGCCACCGCCGGTCTGCTCGGTCTGAGCGTCCCGGCGTGGGTGCCACGGCTGCTCGCCACCCTGCCCGCCTTCCGGGTCGAGCAGATCGAGGTCATCGGGACCCGCTACATCCCGCCCGACGAGGTGAAGGCCCTCGTCGCGCTCGGCCCGGAGGCCTCCGTGTGGGACGATCTCGACGTGTGGGAGGCGCGCGTCCGCAGCCACCCGATGATCCGCGACGCCACCGTGCGGCGAAACGGTCTCCACGCGCTCCAGGTCGTGGTCGTCGAGAAGCGGCCCGTGGCGCTCGTCGCCACCCCGGAGCTCCGCCCCGTCAACGCCGACGGGCACCTGCTGCCACTCGATGCATCCCGGGCCGAGCTCGATCTGCCCATCATCCACGGGCTGGCCGAGGTGGACGGGGACGAGGTCGTCGATCCGGACACGCGTCGGATCGCCCGCCTGCTCGACGCGCTCGACCGCGCGCAGCCGGAGTTCCTCGAGGTCGTCTCGGAGGTCGGCTACGCGGAGGACGGTGGCTACGAGTTCCTCATGCTGCCACGGGCGGACGCGGGCACGGTGCTGCTCCCGACCCATGATCCGGTGCGCGCGCTGCGACGGATCTCGTTCGCGCTCGGCCGCGTCGACGATCCGAGGGTCGGGCGCGCCGACGCCAGATTCGCGGGGCAGGTTGTGCTAACCCGTGAGGGGGGGCGATGATACACGGGTTGGGGACCGTCGTGGGGGTCGACATCGGCTCCACCAAGACCTGCGCGGTGATCGCCGAGTCGCGACCGGGCCGGGGGCCGGAGGAGCCCCTGACCGTGCTGGGAGCCGGGATCAGTCGCGCGGAGGGCATGAACGGGCCGGCGGTCACGAACCTCGAGGCGGCGACGAGGTCGGTCCGGGCGGCGGTCCAGCAGGCCGAGACGATGGCGCAGCGGGAGGCGGAGTCGGCCTTCATCTCGGTGCCGGCGGCGTACATCGACATCTCGCGCTCGCGCGGCGTGGTCGCCGTGTCGGGGGCCGAGATCGGATCCGGACACGTGAAGCGCGTGCAGGAGGTGGGACAGGCCGTGCCGGTCCCGCCGGACCGCCAGCTCATCCACGCGCTGTGTGAGGGGTACTGCGTCGACGGACGCGGCGGGATCCAGGATCCGGCGGGGATGGTGGCGACCCGGCTGGAGGCGGACGTGTGCATCGTCACCGCCGAGTCGGCGGCCTGCCGCGACCTGGCGAAGGTGGTGGACCGGGCCGGATATCGACCCGAGGAGTTCGTCCTCTCGCCGCTCGCCTCGGGGCTCGCCCTGCTGGGGGACGCGGAGCGCGAGGCGGGGGTGGCGCTGGTCGAGGTCGGCGGCGCCTCGACCGACGTGCTCGTGTACGCCGGTGGCCGTCTCGAGCACGTGGCGACGCTCCCCTGGGGCGGGTCGGCGGTCACCCGGGACATCGCGCGCGGCCTCGGGGTCCCGGAGGACGAGGCGGCACGGCTGAAGGAGGAGTACGGGTCCGCCCAGCGCAGCGCGGTGGATCCGAAGGAGCAGCTCGATGTGTCCGGTCCCTCGCTGGGATCGGGGCGGCGGGTATCCCGCGAGCTCCTCGCCCATATCATCGAGCAACGGCTCGACGAGATCCTTGGTCTCGTGTACGAGGAGCTCGAGGAAGCCGGAGTTCTGGACCGATTGGGGGCCGGCATCGTGCTGGCCGGGGGAGGGGTGTGCATGACGCGGACGGTCGAGCTGGCGCGCTCCGTATTCAACCTGCCCGTGCGATTCGGGGTTCCGGGTGCCGGTCTCGCCGGCGCCACCCGGGCGATCGCCACTCCGGTGTGCGCGACCGGGGTCGGTCTCGCGCTCTACGGCAGCTTGCAACAGCGAAACGGCGGTTTCGCAGGCGCCTCCCGCGCGCTCGCGCGGGTCGGCGATTGGTTACGCGATTTCTTCTAGACTCGAGACGTCAACGGGATGAACGGGAAACGGGAAGCGGAGGAGCAAATGGTCTTCGAGTTCGATGACAATGTGGCGCGCAACGCACGGATGAAGGTGGTCGGGGTGGGAGGGGCGGGTGGGAACGCCGTCAACCGCATGATCGACGAGGAGCTGGACGGCGTCGAGTTCATCGCGGTGAACACCGACCTGCAGACGCTCCAGCAGTCCAACTCGCACATCAAGATCCAGATCGGAAAGCGCCTCACGCGCGGGCTGGGGGCCGGGGCGCGGCCCGAGATAGGGCGGCAGGCGATCGCCGAGACGGAGGACGAGGTCCGACAGGCGATCGAGGGCGCGGACCTGGTGTTCGTGACGGCCGGCATGGGTGGCGGCACGGGGACGGGCGCCGCTCCGGTCATCGGGCGTATGGCGCGCGAGATGGGGTCGCTGTGCATCGCGATCGTGACGCGCCCGTTCCACTTCGAGGGGAAGAAGCGGATGCGCCACGCGGAGCTCGGGCTCCGGGAGCTGCGGCGGGCAGTGGACACCATGATCGTGGTGCCGAACGAGCGTCTGCTCGCGGTGGTCGGCAAGGACACGACCTTCCGACAGGCCCTCAAGAAGGCCGATGAGGTGCTGCTCCACGCCACCCAGGGGATCTCCGACCTGATCAGCGTGACCGGCGAGGTGAACGTCGACTTCGCGGACGTGCGCACGGTGATGTCGAATCGGGGGGCGGCCCTCATGGGAACGGGCCGGGCGAGCGGGGACGATCGTGCCGTAGATGCCGCCCAGCAGGCCATTTGCTCTCCCCTGCTCGACAACGTATCCATCAACGGAGCCACGGGTGTCCTCGTGAACATCACGGGGGGTGCCGACCTGACGATCGACGAGGTCACGACGATCAACTCGATCATCCAGGAGGCGGCCGGCGAAGAAGGCGAGATGATCTTCGGCGTCGTGCAGGATCCGGCGTTGGATGGCACGCTGCGAGTCACCGTGATCGCCACCGGGTTCGGCGAGCCCGTGGAAGAGGACGAGGCGTCACCCGTCCCTATGGAGCCGATCGCGCGCGTTCGTTCCGAACCGATCGTGATCGGCTCGCGGTACGAGGGGCCCCGTCTCGTCGAGGAGCCTCATGCCGCCGAGCCGGGCTTGGCACCCGAGGATCAGTGGTCCGATCCTGGCGGGGAATACGAGGACCTGGAGATTCCGACGTTCATTCGTCGCCAGATGGACTAGAAGCCCGCCGACGGGCTTCTGCCCCATGGTGGCGCGAGACCGGGGAGTCGCTTGAAGAACCGAAGCGCGACATGGCTCGGGTCGGCCGTGGGCATCGCCGTGATCAGCGGTGGTGCTCTGGCCTGGACCACCCTCCGCTCCCCCGGAGGGCCCGAGCCGGTGAAGCTGGTCGAGATCCCGACCCCTCCGGCCCCCGTGACGGTGGTCGAGAGCCTGAAATCGGGTCAGACGCTGGCCGATGTGTTCGGGGCGCACGGGCTCACGGGCGCGGACATCCTCAAGGTCGTGGATGCGATCCGCGAGTTCGAGAGCCCGCGGCGGTTGCGGGCCGGGACCGAGATCCACCTGGCCATGCGGCCCGAGGAGCCGCCCAGTCGGATCAGCCTGAAGCTCGATCGCGATCGGACGCTCTACCTGTTGCCCGATGCGGGGCGCGCGGCCGGTTGGCGGGCGGTGCTCGACTCCGTGCCGATCGTCCGCGACACGATCCTCGTCGCCGGTCTGGTGGGCTCGAACCTGTACGACGCCGAGCTGAGCGGGGATGCGGACCGCATGGGTCGCGGCGAGATAAACCTGCTGGTGGGCCGCCTGTCGCAGATCTTCGCGTGGCAGATCGATTTCTGGCGCGACATCCGGGTGAACGACGCGTACCGGGCCGTGCTGGCGCGTGAGGTCCGCCCGGACGGCTCGGTGCGCGAGACGCGCGTGCTGGCCGCCGAGTTCCGCAATGCCGACCGGACGCTGTCGGCGATCCGCTTCCAGCCCGATGGGACCGAGCCGGTCGAATACTACGACGCCGACGGCGAGGCCGTGCGGGGGCAGTTCCTGCTCGCGCCGCTCGACCTGGCGCGCGTGACCAGCGGGTTCAACATGCGCCGCTTCCACCCGATCCTCCACGTCCGACGCCCGCACCTGGGCATCGACTACGGCGCCAGCCGGGGCACCCCGGTCCACGTCACGGGGAGCGGCGTGGTCACGCGGGCGGGTCCGTGGGGCGGGTACGGAAACGCCATCGAGGTGCGCCACGCCAACAACCTGCGTACGCGCTACGCCCACCTGAGCGGGATCGCCCGCGGCGTGCGGCGGGGGGCACGCGTCGAGCAGGGGCAGGTGATCGGGTACGTGGGCTCCTCGGGGCTGGCCACGGCCACCCATCTGCACTACGAGTTCCTGCGGAACGGGCAGCACGTGAACCCCGCCCGCATGCACTTCCCCCGCGCCGAGCCCGTGCCCGACGAGCTGCGCGAGGACTTCCGGACGACGCGCGATCTGGCCCTCGGGTGGCTCCATCGCGTGCCACTTCCGACCCCCGGCCCGTCGACCGTGAGGACGCAGGACTGACGTCTCGAGCCAACCTCCACATCTCTCCATGAGTCCGCTGCTGTGGGTCCTGGCGGTGGGCATCGCGGGAGCGCTCGTCCGGTGGGCGTACGGGGCGCGCGAGGAGCGCGTCGAGGGTCGCAGGGGGCCCGCGGTGCTTCGGGCGCTGGTGCTCTTCCTCATTGTCGCCGGCCTCGCCCTGCCGAACCTGCGCGGCCGGGCGCCGGGTCCCCCGGGGCGCGTGGTGTTGCTCGACCTTTCGCGCAGCATGCGTCTTCCCGTGCGCGTCGCGCCGAACGCTCCCAGCCGCCTCGATTCCGCGCTCGTCGAGCTCGGCCGCCTGCGGCCCGACCGCGTGATCGGATTCGGCGCGGAGCCGGTGCCCGTGCCCCTCGACTCGGTCGATCGGGTCGAGGCGACCGCGGAGCGCACACGTCTGCGCCCCGCGCTCGAGGCGGCACGGCTGGGGGGGGCGGACAGCGTATGGGTCCTTACGGACGGCGCCTGGGAGGACCGCGCCGAGGCGACCGAAGCGGCGCGGGGTCTGGGGCTCGGTGTCAAGGAGATCCGGCTGGCCGAGCGCACCCCGCGCATCGGGATCGCCGGGGTACGGGCGCCCGCGCGGGCGCGCGCCGGCGACACGGTGCGCGTCGCGGTGGAGCTGCGAGCAGCCGGGGTGGAGGCGGAGGACAGCGTCACCGTGGATCTGCGCGTCGACAGCGCCCTGCTGGCGCGTGCCCGGGTCGAGCCGCCCAGCGCCGGTCGGGGCGCCACCGTCGAGCTGGCGTTCGTGCCCGACGATCCCGGCGAAGGCTCCGTGTGGCGCCGGTACGAGGTGTCGCTCGCGGAGGGCGCGGATCCGTACGGTGTGTCCGACCGCGCCGCGGGCTGGGTCGAGATCTCCGAGTCGGCCACCGGCGCCGTGCTCGTGTCGACGGTCCCCGACTGGGAGGCCCGCTTTCTCCTTCCGGACCTCGACCGGCTCGTGCTCGGCGGCGCGCGCGCCTTCCTCGAGCTCGGGGACGGCCGCTACCTCGAGCTGGCGGCGCGCCCGCGCGTGGTAGAGGAGGGCCTCGTGGAGCGTGCGCTGCGGGGTGCGCGGCTCCTCGTCGTGCAGTCGGCGCCCGCCGACATCCCGGCCTGGCTGGGTCGTGCGCTGGGATCTCACCCGCGCACCTTCGTGCTGGCTCGCGGCTCCGGCGATGTGCCCGGTCTCGGCGTCCGGATCTCGGGCCCGGTCCCCGGCGAGTGGTACGCGATGCCGCCGATCCCACCCAGCCCGGCGGCGGCCCTTCTCACCGACGTCGACCTCGAGCCGTTGCCACCCGTGCGCGAGCTGTACGCCGTGGAGCCAGAGGGACGCTGGCGGATCCTCGACGCGCGGCGCGACCGGCGCGGGGAGGCGCGCCCGCTGCTGGTGGCGGGAGAGCGGGGGGACGCCCGGTGGGCCGTTTCGACCGCCGCCGAGTGGTGGCGCTGGGCCCTGCGCGGGGGCGAGGAGCGCCGCGTGTACGATGGCGTGCTCGCGGGGGTCGTGGGCTGGCTGGTCGAGGACGCGACGTCGGAGCCGGTGGCCCTCGCCGGGACGCCCCGCTCCGACCGGGCGCTGGAATGGCGAGTCCGTCCCGGCACCGGCAACTTGTCGCTTCGCGTCACCGACCTCGGGGGGGCCGAGGTGTGGAGTGACACGGTGGCGGCGCCGGGGCCCCGCATCGCCGGACCCGTCCTTCCCCCCGGCCGGTACGAGGTGGCGGTCGTTGCGGAGGGCCCCGACGGCCGCTTCGAAGCCACCCGGCCGATCGAGATCGAGCCCGATCCGGCCGAGCTCCTGCCGCTCGCCGAAGCCCCACCGGCCGACATCGCGGCCGTGATCCAGGCGCGCTCACCCGCCGAGTCGCGCGCGCCGCGACCCGTGTGGCCCTTCGCGCTCGCCGTCGTGCTCCTGTGTGTGGAGTGGGTGTGGCGACACCGGATCGGTCTCCGATGAGCCGCGATCTGGAGCGCTCGGGTCGGAGCCTGTGGCGGCGCATCGTCGACTTCGCGCTCATGGACGTCAACACGATCGTCGAGGGGGGGATCGACGAGGCGGCCATCGAGCGTCTGGAACGGGTGCTGCTCGAGGCCGACTTCGGGGTCGAGGTGTCGCTCGAGCTCGTGTCCGAGCTGGAGCGGGCCGCCGAGCGCGGGCGCATCTCCTCGCCCGCGGACCTGCGCGACCTCCTCTCCGCGCGGATCATCGAGATCCTGTCCGCACCGGCGCGCGGCGATGTCCCGCCCGATGTCCTCCGCCGTGGCGAAGGGCTCGGCGTCATCCTGGTCCTCGGGGTGAACGGGGTGGGGAAGACGACATCGGTCGCCAAGCTGGCCCACCGGCTCGCGGCGGGCGGCGATCGCATCCTGCTGGCCGCCACCGATACGTTCCGGGCCGGCGCGCAGGCGCAGCTCCGGACGTGGGCCGAGCGCACCGGGGCGGAGTTCGTGGGAGGTGCCGAAGGTGCCGATCCGGCGGCCGTGGCGTTCGACGCCATCGAGGCGGCGCGCGCGCGCCGGACCGATTGGGTGCTGATCGACACGGCCGGGCGGCTGCACACGCAGAGCGACCTGGTCGACGAGCTGGTGAAGATCGATCGGGTGATCTCGCGCAAGGTCCCCGGCGCGCCCCACGAACGCCTCCTGGTGGTCGACGCGACGTCCGGGCAGAACGTGATGAGCCAGGCACGACGCTTCGGGGCGGCGCTCGAGCTCACGGGGCTCGTGTTCGCGAAGTTCGACAGCACGGCCCGGGCCGGGACCGCCGTCGCCGTGGCCCGCGAGCTCTCGGTGCCCGTCCGCTTCCTCGGCACCGGCGAGGGACTCGAGGACCTCGAGCCGTTCTCGCCCGAGGCATATGTCGAGCAGGCGCTCGCCGGAGACTGATCGCCGTCGCCCACCGGGGAGACGGGATCGCCGGCGCTCTGGAAGGGTGTGATGTGACGCGATCCCGGTCGTTGCTCTCCGGTCCGGTCCAGTATCTCAAGGGTGTGGGGCCGAGGCGCGCCGAGCGGTTCGAGGCGTTGGGTGTCCGCACGGGCCGGGACCTCCTGTACCATCTCCCGCACCGCTACGAGGACGCCACCACCGTCGACCGCATCGCCTCGCTGCGCCCGGGCGATGACGCCACCGTCATCGGGACGGTCATCTCGAAGGGGGTGATTCCCACCCGCAAGCGGCTGCGCGTGTTCCGGGCCGTGATCCGCGACGATACGGGACTCATCGAATGCGCGTGGCCGGGCCGGCCGTGGCTGGATCGGACGATCGCGAAGGGCGACCTGCTGCTGGTCGCGGGGCCGGTGCGCTTCTTCCACGGGCGCCAGATCCAGCCCCGCGAGCACACGGTGCTGTCGCGGGCGGGGGCAGACGCGGGCGAGGGGGACGTCGCGTCGGGTCGGGTGTTCCCCGTGTACCCGGCCACCGAGGGGCTCACGCACCGCCAGGTGCGGGGCATCGTGGAGGCGAACCTCGGCCCGCTCCTCGACGAGATCGAGGGGGCCGACCCGCTGCCGGCGGAGTGGCGCCGCGAGCTCGGCCTTCCCCCGCTTGGGGAGGCGTTACGCACGCTGCACGGTCCCGCCTCGATCGGCGAGGTGGAGCCGGCGCGGCGACGTCTGGCGTTCGAGGAGCTGTTCTTCCTCCAGCTCCTGCACGCGCGCGCCCGCGCCCGCATCCGGCTCGAGACGGAGGGCATCGCGTTCACGGGCGAGCCGCGGCTGACGTCGGCGCTGCTGGCCGCGCTGCCGTTCGAGCTCACGGGGGCGCAGAGGCGCGTGTGGGCGGAGATCGAGCGCGACATGGAGGCCCCGAGCCCCATGAACCGGCTCCTGCAGGGAGACGTGGGGAGCGGCAAGACGGTCGTGGCCGCGCTCGCGATGCTCAAGGCCGCGGAGGCCGGACACCAGGCCGCCCTCATGGCGCCCACCGAGCTTCTCGCGGAGCAGCACGCGCGCACCCTGACCGGGCTGCTCGCTCCCATCCGCGCGACGCCCGTGCTGCTCACTGGCTCGGTCACCGGGAAGGCACGCCAGTACGCGCTCGAGCGCATCGCCTCGGGGGAGGCGTCTCTCGTGGTCGGCACGCACGCGCTCATCCAGGAGGGCGTCGAGTTCCGCTCCCTGGGGCTCGCGGTGGTCGACGAGCAGCACCGCTTCGGCGTCGAGCAGCGCGGCCGACTGCGCGAGACGGGGCACGCCACCGACGCGCTGGTCATGTCGGCCACGCCGATCCCGCGCAGCCTCGCGCTCGTCCTGTACGGCGACCTCGACCTGTCGATGATCGACGAGATGCCTCCCGGGCGGCGGCCCGTCATCACCGGGGTGCGTGGGCCGGCGGCCCGTGACGCCGCGTTCGAGTTCCTGCGCGAGCGTCTGGCGGAAGGCCGTCAGGGATACGTGGTGTATCCGCTCGTCGAGGAGTCCGAAGTCCTCGAAGCACGGGCGGCCACGGCGATGCACGAGCGGCTGAGCGAGCGTTTCGCCGAGCTAGGGGTCGGGCTCCTGCACGGCCGCCTGTCGTCGAAGGAGAAGGATGACGTGATGCGGCGCTTCCTCGCGGGCGACATCCACCTCCTCGTCGCGACCACGGTCATCGAGGTGGGAATCGACGTCCCCAACGCCACCGTGATGTTCATCGAGGATGCCGAGCGCTTCGGGCTCGCGCAGCTCCACCAGCTGCGCGGCCGGGTGGGGCGTGGCGCCGATCAGAGCTACTGCGTCGCCTTCACGTCGAGCCGCGAGCCGTCGGAGCGCCTGGCGGCGTTCGCGTCCACCAACGACGGGTTCCGGCTCGCCGAGGAGGATCTGCGCATCCGGGGTCAGGGGGACCTGTTCGGCAAGGAGCAGCACGGCGTGGCGCTCCTGCGCTTCGCGGATCTGGAGCGGGACCGCGATCTTCTCGACGAGGCCCGGCGGCGGGCTCGTCGGATCGTGGAGGAGGACCCGTCGCTGTCCGCGTCGGCGCACCGTGGTCTGGCTCGCGAGCTGGAGGAGCGCTACGCGGGGCGCGAGGCGCTCTACCAGGTGGGGTGAGCGCGTGGGCCGGGCCGGCGGGGGGTGCGATCGGGGGGTGCCCCCGCCCGCGGACGCCCGGCCGCGACGTCGCGGCCGGGGTAGGGCTCGCTCACCGTGAGTCGGGAGACGGACATGTGGGGTGACGGAGTCGCTCGGGTGCGCGGCCCCTGCGGGCCGCACGGCCGTGCCGCACGGCATCGCGCCGCGCTCGTGGCCGCGTGCGCGCTCGCCGGCGGGTGCGGCGCGCGGGGCGGGGTGCCCCGGAACACCGCGGATACGGTGGCGGCCGCGCTCCGAGCGGGTCCCGTGATCCGGATCGACGGGGACGTCGCCGATTGGCGGGAACCGGGCGGGGCGTCGCCGGGCGTCACGGCGACCCGGACGGCGGCAGGGTCGGAGGAGCCCGGAGGGATCCGGATCACCGACGATGCGGGCTCCGTGTATTTCCTCCTCGATCTCCCCGAGCCCGTCAACCTCCAGGGTCTCGAGGGTGCGCTGGTCCTCGTGCTCGACGCGGACGGAGATCCGGGGACGGGCGAGCCCGTGCTCGGGGTTCCCGGCACGGACGTGCTGATCAGCTTCACGCGGCTCGTCGGTGGCGAGGTTCGGCACGGCGTGGCCACGTGGCCGCCCTCGCCGACGGAGCCCGACCGGATCGCCGTTCCGCCGGACGCGTCGGACCCGTACGCGCTCGGTCTGTGGTTCGAGCCCCGCCACACCACCGACCGGGTGGAGATCCGGCTGTCGCGGGCGGCCCGCTTGCCCGGGGGCGGGCGCGACCTGCTGCGGGGGACGCGCCTCGGCGGCCGGCTGGTGCGCGTGGATGCGACCGGCCACGAGATCGCGCGCGGCGAGCCCTTCGCGCACCCGCTGTCACCCGCCGCGCCGGAGTTGTCGCCGGACGATCCCGCCTGGCCCGTCGCACGGGCCGGAGTCGAGGCGGTGCGCCGCTCGCCGGGGACGGATGTCCGCGTGGCGTCGTGGAACGTGTCCCGCACCCGGCTGCTCTCCGACCCGGGCCCGGTGCAGCGGATCCTGGCCGCGCTCGACCCGGACCTGGTGCTGCTCGACGAGGTGCCACCCGAGGCGACCCGGGAGGAGATCCTGGCCCTGCTCCCGCCCTCGTCGGAGGGGCCGCCGTGGACCGTCCACCTCGGGACGGGGGGCAGTGGACAGCGCGGGGTCGTGGCGGTGCGTGGTTCGGTGCGGGCCGCGCCCGAGCTCGCGCGACTCCCGTATCCCGACTCGGTGCTTCCGTGGCTCGATGCCCCGGCGTCGGCCGATCTCGCGGAGGTCCGCCGCGACGTCGAGGGCGGCGGTATCCCGGCGACCGGCGCATGGGTCGAGGTGGCGGACCGACGCCTGCTGGTGGCCACCGTGGACCTCGTGTGCTGCGGAAACGCCCGCACGGCCGTCGAGGATCGCATCCGTCGTGTCGAAGCGGACGTGGTGAACCGGGCGCTCCGTGGGGCCCTCGAGCGGGCCGTTGCGGCCGGGCGCGCGCCGAACCTGGTCCTGTTCGGAGGCGATTTCAACCTGGTGGGGTCGCCCGAGCCGCTGGCCATCGCAGGGCGCGGTCTGGGGCGCGATGGAGCGGCCCTCGTGGCCGTCGACGTGTTGCAGCTCGACGGCGCGTCGAACGCGACGTGGGACAACGGGTCGGGGCCGTTTCCCCCGGGCCGGCTGGACTACGTGCTGTACGACGAGGCCCGCGCATCGGTCGTGGGCAGCTTCGTGTTCGAAAGCCGCGACCTCGCCGACGCCGCGCTCACGGAGCTGGGGCTGGCCGCCGTGGACGGAGAGCGCGCGTCGGACCACCGGCCGGTGGTGGTGGACTTCGCCTGGCGCTGACCCTCGCCTCGTTTGCCCGCCGTCGAGCCGGCGGCGAAACTACGTCCGGGAAGACCCGTCCCGGGTGACCCCGGGCTCCCCTCACCATCACCCTGACGCCGGGCCGATGACCGACTACCGGACGATTGCACGGCTCCCCGATCTCGTCGGCGAGGACGTGTCCCTGCGGGGCTGGGTGCGCGCGTTCCGATCCAGCGGCAGGATCTCGTTCCTCATCCTGCGCGACGGGACGGGCGAGATCCAGTGTGTGTTCGCCAGGGAAGAGATCGCCGATGAGGTATGGGAGCGGCTGTCCTCCGTGACGCACGAGGCCAGTCTCACGGTGCGCGGCACGGTGCGCGCCGACGCCCGAGCGCCCTCCGGAGTGGAGCTCACCGCCTCCGACCTCGAGCTCATCGGGGCGTCGGTGGATTTCCCGATCCAGCCCAAGGAGCACGGCGTCGACTTCCTGCTCGAGCGACGCCACCTGTGGCTGAGGAGCGCGAGCCAGATCGCGATCATGCGCATCCGGGACGAGGTCGTGCGCGCGATCCGCGACTTCCTGCACGACGAGGGGTTCACGCTCGTCGACACTCCGATCCTCACGGGGTCGATCGGCGAGTCCGCCGGCACGCTGTTCGAGACGGAGTACTTCGATCTCGGAACGGCGTATCTGGCGCAGACCGGCCAGCTGTACGTGGAGGCGGCGGCCGCGGCTCTCGGGAAGGTGTACTGCTTCGGCCCCACCTTCCGGGCCGAGAAGTCCAAGACCCGCCGACACCTGACGGAGTTCTGGATGGTCGAGCCCGAGGCCGCCTGGATGGACTCCGAGGAGAACATGGCGCTCCAGGAGCGCTTCGTGACCTCGATCGTGCGTCGGGTGCTCGACAACCGTCGCCCGGAGCTGGACACCCTGGGACGCGATGTCTCGAAGCTGGAGGCGATCGAGCCGCCCTTCGACCGCATCCGCTACTCGGACGCCGTCGACCTCCTGCGCGCCCGGGGGAGCGAGATCGAGTGGGGCTCCGATCTGGGGGCCCCGGACGAGATGGCGCTGGTGGAAGGGCGGGAGAGGCCCCTGTTCGTGTTCGATTATCCGAAGCGCGCCAAGGCGTTCTACATGAAGGAGAACCCGGAAGACCCGCGCACCGTGAAGTGCAACGACCTGCTCGCGCCGGAGGGCTACGGGGAGATCATCGGCGGCAGCCAGCGCGAGGACGACTACGACCGGCTGCTGGCGCGCATCCGCGAGGAGGGGCTGCCCGAACAGGCGTACGACTGGTACCTCGACCTGCGCCGCTACGGGACGTTCCCGCATTCGGGCTTCGGTCTCGGGGTGGAGCGCACGGTGGCCTGGATCTGCGGGATCGAGCACCTGCGCGAGGCGATCGCGTTTCCCCGCATGATGACCCGCCTAACGCCGTGAGGCGGCCGGGGCCGTGAGCTGGACGGTGCCGGGAGCGCGCCTCGCCCGCCGGTCCGTCCCGATGTGGGCCGCGATCGCCGTCGGCTGCTCCGGGGAGACCCCGGTGACGCATCCGCCGCCCCCGCCTGTCGGCCCCGGGCGTCCGTTCGAGATGGGATTCGCGCCCAACGCGCCGCGGCCCGACATGCAGCTCTTCTTCGACGCGGTGGACTCGATGAGCGCCGTGTCGGAGGTGACGATCCTCCAGCAGCCGGTCCCGTGGCCCGAGCTCCTCGCCGGCGCGTCCTTCGACTCGCTCGTGGAGGACCGGGGCGGGGTGGCCGACCACCTGCGCGCCCACGGCCTCGACATCCTGTTTCTCGTCGACCCGCTGGACGGGCTCGACCGACGTGCGGAGGACCCGGGGCTGGTCGCGGCGGGGCGGAGCATCCTCGAGCCGGAGATCCGGCAGATCCACGAGGACTGGGTGCGCGCGATCGCATCCCGCGTCCGGCCGGAGTGGTTCGGGCTCGCCTCGGAGATCAACACGCTGGCGGCGCGCGGCGACCCCGCCCTGTACGCGGAGATCCGGGACCTGATCAACACGCTGGCCCCGCAGGTGCGGGCGCGCGCGCCGGGGACGAGGGTGTTCGTCTCGTTCCAGGTGGACGAGGCGAACGGCGAGTTCGGGCTCCCCCCGTTCGACCACTACGGGCTCGTGGACGAGTTCGACGTCGACGCGTTCGGGCTCTCCTCCTACCCGGTGTTCGTGTTCGACGCGCCCGACGACATCCCCGACGACTACTTCGATGCGTTGCGTGCGGCGACCCCGCTGCCGCTGATTTTCGTCGAGGGCGGTTGGAGCTCGGCCTCCACGCCGGCCACGGACGGCACCCCGGAAGAGCAGGCCGACTGGGTCCGACGGTATGCCGACCTGCTCGAACGGATCGACGCGCGCCTGTTCATCTCGCTCACGTTCACCGATCTCGACATCGGGTCGCTCGGGCTCCCGCCCGACCGGGCCGCGAGCCTGTCGAACTTCGCCCACATGGGGATCGTCGACACCGAGCTCCACCGGAAGCCGGCCTACGCCGCGTGGCAATCCACCTTCGAGCGCGGGCACTGAGCGATCGACTTCCCGCCCCATGGGCGTCGCGCTAGTGTATCCTCCGGACGGCACCGGTCTTCCGCCGCCGCCCGACGAACGACCGCCCGAGACGCGGCCGCGTTCCCGACCCTAGGAGGAGATCCCGACATGAGCCCGATGCCGTCATGCGTGGCCGTCCGCGCCGCGCTCGCCGCCGCGTGTGTCGTCCTGGCCCCGTGCGGAGCCCCCCTCGCGGCGCAGCAGCACGAGCACGAGGGGGAGGTGGCCAACATGGAGCAGATGCACGAGTTCATGCACTCCGTCGAGTACTACACGAACGAGGCGATGGCGCAGTATCCGTTCTCCGAGGCCGTGCGCGTCGGCAATCTGCTCTTCCTCTCCGGTCAGATCGGGACGGGAGCGAACGGGCTCGTGCCGGGCGGGATCGGACCCGAGACGCGTCAGGCGCTCGAGAACATCAAGGCCACGCTCGAGAAGCACGGCTCGTCGATGGACCGGGTCGTCAAGTGCACCGTGTTCCTGGCCGACATCGCGGAGTGGCCGGCGATGAACGAGGTGTATGCGACCTTCTTCCCGACCAACAAGCCGGCGCGCAGCGCGGTCGCGGGGAGCGGCCTCGCACTGAACTCCCGCGTGGAGATCGAGTGCATCGGGGCCGTCGACATGCCGGGCGGGGTGTGATCGCCCGGTCCCTCGCCGGGTTCCTGATCGGCGGGGCGCTGTTCGGCGCCGTCGGGCTGTCGCTCAACCTGCGGATCGGGGACCCTCTGTTCTCCAACCCCGGTCCCGTCGCCATCCTCGCGGTCATCGGCGGGACCGTGGCGGGCCTCATCGCCCCCCTGGTCCGCCGACGGCGGGAGCGCACCGAGTAGGACGGGGTTCGGCCGGGGCTTCAGGCGTCCGACGGCCCGGCCAGCCTGGCGAGCGTCGCACTGTCGAGGCGGTGCCCCCCCTGGAAGCTCCGCGCCGTGAACGGGATCCCCGCCGTCCGCAGGCGCGCCTCGTGCGACCGGATGGCGTCGGCGCCGAAGTACTCGTCATCGTCGCCGAACACGACCTGGAGATCGGCCGCGGCCAGCGTGGGGCCGTGCGCGTCGAGATCCAGATCGGGGGGGACGGTGGCGCCCCACAGGATCGCGCGATCGATCGGCGATGCTCCGAACGCCAGCCATCGACACAGCGTGTGCACGCCCTGGGAGAACCCGAGGCCCACGACCTGGACGTCGGTCCGTCGGAGCCCGCCCGCCTCGAAGGTCGTGGCGTAGAGCCGGTCGAGGTACGCGACGTAGTCCTCGATGTCGGTGAGCCGGTCCTCGCTCGTCATCCACGACGCCCCGACCTTGCGGGCCGCGTGGTCGACGTACTGCCGGTGGAGCCCCTCGGGCGCCACGATCCGCCGCGTCCCATCGTCGATCGTCTCGAACTCGGCCAGGAATCGGTGCGCGAGCTGGTTGTAGCCGTGCAGCACGAACCACACCTGGGCGATGTCGCCCATACGGCCCTCGAGGACGGCGTAGCGGACCCGTCGATCGATCATCAGATGTCGTGGTTCGAGGTCCACCGGCCGGCACACTCTCCGCGGGGGATCGGACGCTTCGGGCTCGCCCGCGGCGCCGATTGGGACCGCGGGGCGGTGTGGGAAGATCGCGCCTCGGGTCGGCGCTCCACAACTGTGCGCCCGGGGTGGGGGCGGCCGGTCGCGACCTGACGCGCGAGACGGTGGCCGGGTTCACGGGCGAGCACCCGGACATCGGGGCGGCTCTCGGCCGCATGACGAGCGCGCGACCCCGCCCGGGGGAGGCCCGGGGCATGGGCGTTGACGTGCGCGAGTACATGTCGTGGGCCATGGCCGCGCTCGAGGGCTGAGGGGCGATGCCGTCCACCGGGACGCGCGGACCATCCGCCGGCCCCGTCGGGCGCGGCCCTTGAACGCCGGCTCCGAAGCGGCGACGTTGCCGTGTTTGCGCGGGTCCACCCCCCCGTGCCGGACGGGGGTGGATCCGCGGCCGGTCCCCGCAGCGAAGGCGTCCACAATGGAAGGATCGATCGAGCAGCAGACCCCGCCCCGCGACCCGATCCCCCTGGGGAGCTCCGCGCTCCCCCGAAGAACGAACGGCGGGCCGCGCAGGTGGCTGTACGGCTACACCGAGGGCGATGGGAAGGACAAGCGGCTCCTCGGAGGGAAGGGCGCCAACCTGTGCGAGATGACCCAGATCGGCATCGAGGTGCCGCCGGGCTTCGTGATCACGACGGAAGCCTGTCTCGCCTACCTGGCCGGCGACGATCGCGGTCTGCCGCCGGGTCTGCTGGACCAGACGCGCGAGGCCATGCGCGGGCTGGAGGAGAAGACGGGGAAGGGCTTCGGCGACGCGTCGAACCCGCTGCTCGTGTCGGTCCGCTCCGGGGCCGCCATGTCGATGCCGGGGATGATGGACACGATCCTCAACCTGGGCCTCAACCGTGACACGCTGGCGGGGCTCATCGCGCACACCTCCGATCCGAGGTTCGGGTGGGATGCGTACCGCCGCTTCGTCCAGCTGTTCGGGAAGGTCGCGCTCGGCGTCCCGGACGAGATGTTCGATGACCAGTTCGAGCGCGTGAAGCGGCGGGCCGGGGCGCGCGTCGACGTGGACCTCGAGGCCGACAACCTCGAGGACATCGCCGATCGGTTCCTGGCGGTCGTGCACGAGGCGACCGGGACGCCGTTCCCCGACGATCCGTACGAGCAGCTCGAGCTGGCCATCGAGGCCGTGTTCGACTCGTGGTTGGGTCGGCGCGCGGTGGACTACCGGCGCGAGTTCGGCATCACGGCCGACCAGGCCAACGGCACCGCCGTCAACGTGCAGACGATGGTGTTCGGCAACCTCGGCGACGACTGCGCCACGGGCGTGGCCTTCACCCGCGATCCGGCCACGGGCGAGAACGTCCTGTTCGGCGAGTACCTCGTGAACGCCCAGGGCGAGGATGTCGTGGCCGGCATCCGCACGCCGAAGCCGGTGGCCGAGATGGAGTCGGAGATGCCGGACCTCTACCGGCAGCTCGAGGAGCTGCGCCAGAAGCTCGAGGGGCACTATCGCGAGGTACAGGACTTCGAGTTCACGATCGAAACGGGCCGCCTGTACTGCCTCCAGACCCGCAACGGCAAGATGAACGCCTCCGCGATGGTGCGGACCTCGGTCGAGATGCACGACGAGGAGCTCATCAGCCGGGAGCGGGCGCTCATGCGCGTGGATCCCGCCCACCTCGACCAGCTCCTGTATCCGCAGCTGCGCGATGACGTCGAGGTCGAGCCCATCGGGCAGGGTCTGCCCGCGTCGCCCGGCGCCGCGTGCGGCGAGGCCGTGTTCGACGCGGACCGCGCCGAGGAGCTCGGTCGCGCGGGCCGCGACGTCATCCTCGTGCGCGAGGAGACGAAGCCCGAGGACATCCACGGCTTCTTCGCCTCGCGCGGAATCCTGACGAGCCGCGGCGGCAAGACGTCGCACGCGGCCGTCGTGGCCCGCGGGATGGGCAAGCCCTGTGTGGCCGGGGCCGAGAGCATCCAGGTGGACGTGCGGGCGCGACGCGCGGTGGCGAGCGGAACGGTGATCGAGGAGGGGGACATCATCACGATCGACGGGACCACCGGGAGGATCTACAGCGGGGCCGTTCCGATGGTGGAGCCCGACTTCTCCGCCGAGCTCGAGCGGCTGCTGGAGTGGGCGGACGAGACGGCCCGGCTCAAGGTGCGGGCCAACGCCGACACGCCGGATGACGCCCGACGCGCGATCGAGTACGGCGCCATGGGGATCGGGCTGTGCCGCACCGAGCGCATGTTCAACGCGCCCGACCGGCTGCCCATCGTGCTCGACATGATCATGGCCGAGACGACCGCGGAGCGCGAGGAGGCGCTCGAGCGGCTGCTGCCCATCCAGCGCGAGGACTTCCGGCAGGTCTTCGGGGTGATGACCCCGCGACCGGTCACCATCCGGCTGCTCGATCCGCCCATCCACGAGTTCCTTCCGCAGGAGGACCAGCTGGAGGAGGAGATCCGGTACCTCGGCCGGCTGCGCGAGGCGGTGCGGGGGATGGAGGTGATGGTGGAGACCACCGAGCTCCTCGATGCGGAGGGGGCCGCGGCGCTGGCGGACATGCGCGCGCTCGGCGACACCCGCCGCGTGGACGGGGTGATCGCGCGCAAGGAGGCCATCCTCAAGCGCGCCCGGACGCTCAAGGAGGTGAACCCGATGCTGGGGCACCGCGGCGTCCGGCTCGGGATGACGTATCCGGAGATCTACAAGATGCAGGTGCGCGCCATCCTCGAGGCCACGGCACAGTGCATCCAGGACGACGTCGAGGTCCACCCGCAGATCATGGTCCCGCAGGTGTGCACCGCCGAGGAGCTGGACGCGGTGCACGCCGACTGCCGCCAGGTGTGCGCCGAGGTGGAGGAGGCCTTCGGCGTATCGCTCGACATCGAGTTCGGCACCATGATCGAGGTCGTGAGGGCCTGTCTGCGGGCCGAGCGGCTGGCGGATGCCGCCGACTTCTTCTCGTTCGGCACCAACGACCTCACCCAGGCGACCTTCTCGTTCAGTCGCGAGGATGCCGAGAACAAGTTCCTCCCGTTCTACAACGAGCGCGGCATCCTGCAGGACAACCCGTTCGAGGTGCTCGACCAGCTCGGCCTCGGCCGTCTGATGGCCCTGGCCGTCGAGTGGGGCCGCGACCGGAAGCCGGGTCTCCAGGTGGGGATCTGCGGCGAGCACGGCGGGCACCCGGAGTCCATCGACTTCTGTCATCGGATCGGGCTCGACTACGTGTCGTGCTCGGCGCCGCGCATCCCCGTAGCGCGTCTCGCCGCGGCCCAGGCCGAGATCCGCTCCGCGACCTGACGGCCGGCCGGTGCCGCCGTGGCGGGGCGAGGTGGGGGTGGACGCCGGGCTCGGCCGGCGCCCGCGATCGGTCTCGCGGTGAGCTCCGACGCGGCCCGCCACTTCGCGGGCTACGCCGGGGAGTACCGGCGCTTTCGACCCGGCTACCCGGATGTTCTGTTCGAGCGACTGGTAGAGCTGGCGCCGCGTCCCGGGCGGGTGTGGGAATGCGGCGCCGGGAGCGGCCAGGCGACGGGCGGGCTGGCGACCCGGTTCGGGGAGGTGATCGCCACCGATGTCGCGCGCCGGCAGCTCGAGCGGGCCCCCGAAACGCCGCGCGTGCGACGGGTCGTTTGCGCGGCCGAACGCGCACCGCTACGCGGCGCGAGCGTCGATCTCGTCGTGGTGGCGCAGGCGCTCCACTGGTTCGATGCGGAGGCGTTCGCCGCCGAGGTGCGACGCGTCGGGCGCCCGGACGCGATCCTGGCGGTCTGGGCGTACGGGCTTCCGACGGTGTGCGTCGCGATCGACCGCGTGCTGATGCGGCTGCACGACGACGTGCTCGACGCGTGCTGGCGGCCGGAGCGCCGCCACGTGGTGTCAAGTTACGAGACCCTGCCCGTGCCTCTTCCGGCGCTCGTCGTGGAGTCATACGCGCTCGAGAAGCGGTGGACGCTGGAGCGGTTCCTGGGCTACGTGGGCACCTGGTCCGCGGTTCGCGAGTACGCCGAGCGGCACGGTGGGGCGGACGCCGTCGCGATCGTTCGGGACGATCTGGCGGGCGCGTGGCCGGGTGGGGCGGAGGCCGAGGCGCGGGTCCGGTGGCCACTCACCCTCAGGGCCTACACGGTAGCGGCCGGGCCCCGTAGGCGGAGGCCGGTGGAGGGGGTGTCGGCCGGCCGGTGATCCGGGGGCGCGGCGGGACGGCCTGCGCCAGCGCCGCGGCCGTTGTGCGGAGGACGCGCCCTCGGCACTCTGGAGGCTGAACCAGCGAAACCCCCGGGGTGGAGGAGGTCGGGTGGACGTGGAGCCGAAGTGGAACACGCGCGGCCGGGCGGTCCGGTCGCTCGCGCTGTGTGCGGTGCTCGGGGCCGGGACCCCGACCGTGGCGAGCGCTCAGGCGCTCGAGGTGGGGGCCGGGATCGCCCGAACGCAGAATCCGGTCAAGGCGCTGTCGGACGCGATGTGTCCGGCGGCGAAGACGTGGGCCGGCGAGGGCCGCGTGGCGTACCGGTTCTCCCGGGCAGCCGCCATCGAGGGGACCGTCGGGTATCACTGGGAGAAGGCGGGAGACGAGTGCGAGGATCCGGTCCCGCCCGTCCCCGTCAGCGGCCCCTTCGAGCGCACCCTCACGGAGTCGCCCGCGGCCGGCTATCCGTTCGTGACGACCGATGCGCGTCTGGCCTTCGAGCCCTCGACGCCGAGCGGCCCCATCTGGCTCCGGGCCTTCGGGGGGTACGGTCGCATGTGGTCGAAGGACATCGGCTACTGGCTGGCCGGTGCCGGTCTCGTGTTCGGCGGGGAGCTCGAGGCCATGCTGGACTTCGAGTGGAACTGGTACGACGTGCCGATCGAGACCACCGCCGAGAGCTACCAGGATGGGGTGCTGGTCGACGCGCAGACCGAGGCGAGCGACATGGGGCACTCCACCTTCCGCATCAAGGCGGGGATCCGGTTCCGGCCATGACCGGCGAACGGCGCGCCGAGCGTTGATGGCCGCCTCGTTCACCCACCGGCGTCCCGAGCGCTGATGCCCGCCACCTTCACCCACCGGCGCCGGGTAGAGTTCGCCGACACCGACACCGCCGGCGTCGCGCACTTCACCGCGCTCTTCCGCTACGTCGAGGAGGCGGAGCACGCGTTCTACCGCTCGTTGGGCGGCGCGGCGTTCGAGTGGCACGATCGGGGGCTCGCGGGGATGCCCCGCGTGCACGCGAGCCTCGACTTTCTGGCGCCCGCCCGCTACGGCGACGAGGTCGAGGTCGTGCTCCGCGTGGCAGAGAAGCGGTCCCGCTCGCTGCGCTACGAGGCGGAGCTGGCGCGTGTGGAGGGGGAGGCGCGCACGGTGCTTGCCCGCGGGGAGATGACGGTGGTGTACGCCACTCGCGGGCACGACGAGCGCGAGTGGACCGCCGCTCCGCTCCCGCCAACGCTGGTGGACGGGATCGAAGTCGCCGACTGAGCGGGGCCCGGTCCCCGGGCGACGCGCTCCCCGGCGATCGCGCGAAGCAGCCCCGTCGCGCGAGGCGGCGATCAGCCTCCGTGCGTCAGCGCCTCGTCCAGCAGCCGGACGAAGTGCGCCGCCTCCCGCCCCCCGAGCTCGGCGATCTGGTGGCGGCAGCTCGTGCCGTTCGCCACAAGCCGGTCCGACGGGTCCGCGTCGCGCACGGCGGGCAGCAGATCCAGCTCCGCGATGCGGCGCGACAGATCGGCGTGCTCGCGCTCGTAGCCGAACGAGCCTGCCATCCCGCAGCACCCGGCCGGCATCGCGGACACCTCCAGAGCGGGGATCCGGGCCAGCACCGCCACCGTCGCCTCCGCGAGGCCGAACGCCTTCTCGTGGCAATGCCCGTGGACCCGGACGCGCGTCGCCTCGAGCCGACCGAGGGGAAGCCGCGCCGGGCCGCGCTCGACGAGGAGCTCCGACAGGAGTCGCGCGCGCTCCGACACCAGGGCCGCGTCCTCCCCCGGGACGAGCGCAGGAAGCTCGTCGCGGAGCGTCAGCAGACAGGAGGGCTCGAGCCCGACCACGGGGACCCCGCGCCGAGCCCGGGGGAGGAAGGCGTCGACGAGTCGGGCGAGCTCGGTGCGCGCCTCCTCCACCAGGCCCACGTTGAGGAAGGTCCGGCCGCAGCACGGCGGCCGGCCCGATCCGCCGGCGAACGAGACGCGAAACCCGCCCGCTCGCAGCACGCGCACGGCGGCGCGCGCGTTCTCGGGCTCGAAGTAGCGCGTGAAGGTGTCCACGAACAGCGCTACCTCCGGCCCGCTCGCCGACGGATCGGGCGCCGGGGCCTCGAAGGGTGACTTCGACCAGCGCGGCAGGCGCCGGTCGGCCGCCAGACCCAGCCACCGCTCGCCGGCCCGCGCCATGGGGGCGAAGCGGTTTCGCAGGTTCACGAGCGGAGCCGCGCGGGCGGCCCACGGGGCGTAGCGGGGCAGATACGCCAGCGCGCGGTCACGCGCCGTCGGCGCGTGGCGGGCGCGGTGGCGCGCCAGGAACTCGATCTTCATGCGCGCCATGTCGACGCCGGTGGGGCACTCGCGGCGGCACCCCTTGCACCCGATGCACAGATCGAGCGCCTCGTACAGGTCGGGCGAGCTCCACGGGTCTTCGCCGAGCTGGCCGGTGAGCGCGAGGCGGAGCGCGTTGGCACGCCCGCGCGTCGAGTGGCGCTCGTCGAGGGTCGCCCGATACGACGGGCACATGACGCCGGGCGCGCGCTGCCGGCAGGCGCCGTTGTTGTTGCACATCTCGACGGCCCCGGCGAGCCCGCGCCACTCCGACCAGTCGAGAACCGTCTTCGTGTCCACCGGACGGTAGTCGGGGAAGTAGCGGAACAGGGTCCGATCGTCCATGCGTGGCGGATCCACGATGCGGCCCGGGTTGAGCAGCCCGCGTGGATCGAAGCGGCTCTTGATCTCTCCGAACGCCGCGGTGATCCGCGGGCCCAGCATGGGCCGGAGGAACTCGGAGCGGACGATGCCGTCGCCGTGCTCGCCGGAATGGCTGCCCCCCAGCGCGCGCGCGAGGCCGAACGCCTCCTCCGCGATGGCGCGCAGCCGGCGGACGTCCCCGACCTGCTTCAAGTCGAGGGCGGGCCGCACGTGCAGACAGCCGACGGAGGCGTGCGCGTACCAGATGGCCCGCGTCCGGTGCCGCTCGATGATGGCGGACAGCCGGTCGTGCCACTCGGGAAGCCGGTCGAGCGGGATCGCGCAGTCCTCGATGAACGCGATCGGCTTGCGCGGCTCCTTCATCGAAGTGGCGATGTTGAGCCCGGCCTTGCGGACGCCCCACACATCGGCCTGGAAGGCGGGATCCTCGGTGCCGACGAGAAAGCTCCCGCGCTCCCGCTCGCCGATCACCTCCCGCAGCCGCCCGAGGCCCGTCCTCGTATCGTCCGGGTCCTCGCCTGAGAACTCGACCACGAGGAGGGCGCCGGGGAGGGGCGCCCCGGCCGCGGGCGGCCGGCCGATCCCCAGGATGCGGCCGAGCGCGCCCCGGAACGCCGGGATGTGCGCGGCGAGCTCGAGCAGCGTGCGGTCGATGAGCTCGACGGCGGTCGGGTCGAGGGCCACGAGGTCGGGCACGGCGGCCAGCGCGTCGCGCACCGATCGAAAAGCGCAGACGCCCAACGCCCTGCGGGCCGGAAGCGGGTGTAGCGCGAGCTCGAGCGCGGTGAACAGGGCGAGCGTGCCCTCGGAGCCCACGAGCAGATCCGCGAGAGTGGCCCCGCTCCGACCCAGCCGGTGGAGCGCGTACCCGGCCACGTTCCGGGGCACCCGCGGGATGCGACGCGCCAGCTCCTCGGACTCGCGGGCGTAGAGGGCCAGCATGGCGGTCTCGAGCGCGGTGGGCGGGCCGGGGCCGCGATCGCCGGCCCCGAACCAGGCCGTGGAGCCGTCGGCCATCACCGCCTCGATCCCGGCCACGTGCTCCACCATGTGGCCGTAGCGGATCGATCGGGCTCCCGCGCTGTTGTTCCCCGCCATGCCGCCGAGGGTGGCCCGGCTCGAGGTGGCGACGTCGACGGGAAAGAACAGCCCGTGCGGACGCAGGAAGGCGTTCAGCTCGTCGAGCACGACCCCGGGTTGCACCACCACCCGCCGCCCCTCGGGATCGAAGTCGAGGATGTCGCGCAGGTGACGGCTCGTGTCGAGCACCAGGCCTCGCCCGATCGACTGGCCGCTCATCGACGTCCCGGCCCCCCGGACGACGACCGGGATGTCCGCCCCTCCGGCGATCTCGACCGCCCGCCTGACGTCCTCCGCCGTGCGGGGAAAGGCCACCCCCACGGGCTCGATCTGGTAGATCGAGGCGTCCGTGCTGTACAGGCCGCGGGTAAACCGATCGAAGCGCACCTCGCCGTCGAGCGCCGCGGCCATCCGCGCCGGGAAGGATCCTGTGCTCTCGGGAGTCAGCGCATCACCGATGGCCCGGGCTCCGCTCGAGAGTCGGGTGACGACGGGCCGCGTCGCGGGAGCGGAGCCGTTGCGCGGCGACCCACGCATTCTAATCGTGGGACGACCGCGCCTGACAGACCATACTCCGCCGGACCGCGAGCGCCCGTGCTGCACGAGAGCGGCAGACACTTCCTCCAACTCCCCGGACCGACCAACGTCCCCGACCGGGTGCTCCGCGCCATGGATCGGCCGCTCATCGACCACCGGGGTCCGCGCTTCCGCGACATGCTGCGTGGGCTGCTCGAGGAGCTCGGGGGCGTGTTCGGTGCCGATCGACACGTGTTCGTGTTCGCCTCCTCCGCCAGCGGCTGCTGGGAGGCCGGTCTGGTCAACACGCTGTCGCCGGGCGACCGCGTCCTCGCGTTCGTGAACGGTTTCTTCGGCGCCAGGTGGGCGAGCGTGGCCGGGCGCCTCGGGCTCGAGCCGGAGGTCGTGGAGGGCGACTGGCGACGGCCGGTGGACGCCGATGCGATCGCCGGGCGACTGGCCGCCGATGCCCGGGGCGACATTCGCGCCGTGCTCGTGGTCCACAACGAGACCTCCACCGGGGTCACCAGCGACGTCGGCAGGGTGCGCGCCGCGATCGACGCCTGCGACCACGAGGCGCTGCTCATGGTGGACGCCGTCTCGTCGCTCGGCGTGACACCGGTCCGGCACGACGAGTGGGGCGCCGACGTCACGATATCGGGTTCGCAGAAAGGCCTCATGTTGCCGCCCGGCATTGGGTTATGCGCCGTCAGCTCACGCGCCCTCGAGGCATACGAGCGGGCGGGGCTGGCGCGCGCGTACTGGGACTGGGGCGACATGCTGCGCTCGAACGAGGAGGGTGTGTTCCCTTCGACGCCGGCCACCGCGCTTCTCTTCGGTCTCGTCGAGTCGCTCGCCATGCTCCGCGAGGAGGGGCTCGAGCGGGTGTTCTGGCGCCATGGTCGGTTCGCGGAGGCCACCCGCCGGGCCGTGTCGGCCTGGGGGCTCGACAACTACTGCGCGGACCCGACGGCGTACTCGAACGCCGGGACGACGGTGCTCCTGCCGGACGGGGTGGATGGGGAGGCCTTCCGCCGCGAGACGAGGGCCCGGTTCCACGTGTCGCTGGGGGGCGGCCTGGGACCGCTCGTCGGCCGCGTGTTCCGCGTCGGCCACCTGGGCGACTTCAACGCCCCCATGCTGTTGGGCACGCTGGCCGCCATCGAGATGGGCCTTCGAACGGTGGGAGCGGAGGTGGCGCCCGGTGGGATGGAGGCCGCCATGGACTATCTGATCGCGACCTCGGGATGAGGCGGCTCCACGACCCGGGCGCCCCCCTGGCGGCGCTCCTCGTCCTCGGAGCGGCCGCCTGTGGAGGTGGGCGCGCGGACGGTCCGCTGGAGCTCAGGCTGGGTCACGTCGGGGCCCCCGGCTCGCTGTTCGATCTCACGGCGACGGAGTTCGCGCGCCGGGTCGAGTTCGAATCGGGCGGACGAGTCACCGTGGCCGTGTTCGGCTCGAGCCAGCTCGGCGGCGACGAGATCCTGCTCCAGAAGCTCAAGCTCGGGACGGTCGACCTCGCTCTTCCGTCGACCGTGATGTCCTCCACCATCGAGCAGTTCGGTCTGTTCGAGATGCCGTACCTCATCGAGGATCGCCCACACATGGCGCGCATGGAGGAGGCCGTGGTGTGGCCCATGCTGGCCCCGCTCGCGGAAGCCCGGGGCTACCGGATCATCGCCGTGTGGGAGAACGGGTTCCGGCACATCACGAACGACGTGCGGCCCATCGTCGGCCCCGAGGACCTGGCCGGCATCAAGCTCCGCACCCCGAGCGGCGTGTGGCGCGTCAAGCTGTTCCAGACGCTGGGCGCCAACCCGACCCCGATGGCGTACTCGGAGGTGTTCATGGCACTCCAGACGGGCGTCATGGATGGCGAGGAGAACCCGCTCGCCCAGATCTACAGCGCGCGTTTCCACGAAGTGCAGAAGTACCTGTCCCTCACCGGCCACGTGTACACGCCCGCCTATCTGACCGCAGGCGTCGCGCGCTGGGATCGCCTGCCCGGGGACGTGCGCACGCTCGTGGAGCGGGTCGCCCGGGGGATGCGGCCGTGGGTGTACGAGACCGCCGCGCGTCTCGACGAGGAGTTGTTGGCGGTGATCCGCCAGTCCGGGACCGAGGTGAACGAGGCCGACCGGGGGCGATTCCTGGCGGCCAGCCGACCCCTGTACCAGGAGTTCGCGAACACCGTCGGGGGCGGCGCGGCCCTGCTGGAGGCGGCGCGGGCCGTCGCGCCCCCGCCGGTGAGCGCGGCCGGCGAGACGCGCGACAGCGGGGTAGCCGGCGACCCCCCGTCCGTGGAGCGCGGGAGCGGCGCGCCCTGAGCCCTGCCGCGGGCCGCCGCGCCCGGGGCCTCCGACGGGTGCGTCGCGCCGTCGAGCGCCTCCTCGAAGGGACGGTCCTGACGTTGATGGCCGCGCTCGCCACCCTGGTCGTGGCGGGCGTCGCCTTCCGCAAGGCGGGCGCCTCGCTCGTGTGGTACGACGAGGTGGCCGCCATCCTGCTCGCCTGGCTCACCTACTACGGCGCCGCGCTCGCCGCGCTGCGTCGGGCGCACATCGGAGTCCCCACCGTCATCCGTGCGCTCCGGGGCCGGACGCGGCTTCTCGTCGTCGTCCTCGCCGAGGTCGCCGTCCTCGGCTTCTTCGCCGTGGTCGGGTGGTCGGGGTACCGGGTGCTGGTCGCGATCGGGGGGACGTCGCTCGTCAGCCTCCCCGGCATCCCGGCCCGCGTCGCGCAGTCGGTGATACCGATCGGCGCGGCGCTGTTCATCGTGGCCGAGCTCCTGAGCGTCCGCGACGCTCTCGAGGATCGCCGCGCCCCCCTGGACATGGGCGAGCCGTGATCCTCGTCCTGATGTTCGTGGGGCTCCTCGTCCTCGTGACGCTCGGCGTGCCCATCGCGGTGGCACTCGGCATCGTGTCGGTGCTCGCCATGCTGGCCACCTCGGGCGCGGCAGTCCTCCCGAACGTGGGGCTCGTGCTGTTCGACGGAGCGACGTCGTTCCCGCTCATCGCGATCCCGCTGTTCATCCTCGCCGGGGCGATCATGAACGCCACCGGCATCTCGCGCCGCCTGATCGCGTTCGCCTCGGCGCTGGTCGGGTTCATCCGCGGCGGCCTCGCCATGGTGAGCATCGCGGCCTCGCTGTTCTTCGCCGAGATCTCCGGGTCGGCGGTAGCGGACGTCGCCGCGCTCGGATCGATCCTCATCCCGGCCATGAAGAGGCGGGGCTACTCGACGCCGTTCTCCGCCGCCGTGATGTCCTCGGCGGCCACGCTGGCGGTGATCATCCCGCCTTCGATCCCCATGATCCTGTATGGGGTGATGGCCGAGGTGTCGATCGTCGAGCTGTTCGTGGCGGGGATCATCCCCGGCCTCCTGGGCGGTGTGCTGCTCATGACGGTGGCGTGGCTGTACGCGCGCCGGCACGACTTCCCGGTCGAGGAGTCGTTTCGACTCTCGCGCGTGCGGGAGACGTTCCGCGAGGCCGCGTGGGCGCTGCTCCTCCCGGTGATCATCCTCGGGGGGATCTTCACGGGGTGGGTGACCGCGACGGAGGGTGCCGGGCTGGCCGTGGTGGCCGCGCTCGCGATCGGTGGTCTCGTCTACCGCGAGCTCGACGTGAAGGCGCTGCGCGAGGCCATGCTCGAGGGGGGAGTGCAGACGGCCGTCGTGATGCTCCTCGTGGCGACCTCGGCGTTGCTGGGCGATTTCCTCACCGAGCTCCAGGTCCCGCAGCGCGTGGCGGCGGAGATCATGGGCTTCACGCACAGCACGTGGCTCATCCTCGCCCTCCTCAACGTGTTCTTCCTCGTGATCGGGCTCTTCCTGCACTCCGCCGCCGCGATCATCCTCGTCGTCCCGATCGTGATGCCCCTGGTGCGGGCCGCCGGGATCGACCCGGTGCACTTCGGGCTCATCGTCACGCTGAATCTGGGGATCGGACAGCAGACGCCGCCGGTTGCGAGCGTGCTGGTCACCGCCTGCTCGGTCGCGAAGGCCGACATCTGGGAAGTGAGCGTGGTGAACCTGCGCTTCGTCGCCGTGCTGCTTGGCGTGCTCGTGCTCGTGACATATCTGCCGGTCATCCCCATGGCGCTGGTCCAGCTGTTCTACCGCTGACCGTCACTCCGTCCAGGCAGCCACGGTCTCTTTCACGAAGTCCTCGAGGCGCCTCGGCTCGTGCTTCAGGATGCGCGTCTGCAGCTCGAGCTCCTCGGGCGTGGCGACGAGGCCGCGTTCGAGAAAGTGCGCGTACATGACGCGCAGGTCGTCGACCAGCCACGGCGGCAGCATCCCCGACACACCATCCTGCCACATGTCGAGGTCGTCCCCCACGTACACGATCGTCCCGTCGAGCGCCTCGCCCCACACGGCGGCCACCTCCTCGCCGGTGAGCGCGCGTGGCCCGACGAGGGGGTAGCGCATCCCTTCGTGGCCGTCCTCGAGGAGCGCCGCGACGGTGGCGTCCGCGATGTCGCGCACGTCCACCCGATTCACCCCCAGCGGCCCGATCGGCAGCGGATAGATCTGCATCTCCATGATCGGCTCGCGCAGCCGGAGGTCGTTCTGCAGGTACTCGCTCGGCTGGATCGTGACCCACGCCACGCCGCACTCCTCCAGGGCGCGCTGGATCTCGACCTTCGACGCGAAATGGGGGATGTGGGACGCATCGTCCGCCCGGTGCACCGAGTGGAACACGACGCGCTCGACCCCGGCCCGGACGGCCGCCGCCACCGCGGCGCGGCCGAGCTCGGCCTCGGCCGGGTGGAGGGGCGTCAGCAGGTGGACCCGGTCTACGCCCTCGAACGCCGGGTCCAGCGAAGACGGATCCTCCAGGTCTCCCCGCACGAGCTCGACGCCCTCCGCGCCGGTCCCCACCCGGTCCTCCGAGCGGGTCATCACGCGCACCGGGACCCCGCGCGCTACCAGACGCGCGACCACCTCGCTGCCCACCGTTCCCGTCCCGCCGAGGCAAAGCACCTTCATTCCGTCGACCTCCTTCGAGGGTGTGGCCACCCCGTGGCTACGGCCGGTCGCGCTGAATCCGCCGCAGGGCCTCGATGCGGTCCCGATACCGGTCCAGCGCTCGGCCGAGCAGCGCGTCGTCGTGCAAATCGATCCCGAGATACCGGTCGAGCAGTTCGTCCGGGGGGGCCTCCCGGGAGTGGGTCATCAGCTGAACGTAGCGCGCGCCGAAGCCCTCCGGATCCTCCAGGTACGCATCGTATTACGCGATCGCCAGCAGCGAGGCGTACACGTAGTTGACGGTGTACAGGGGATCCTCGAAGAACAGCGGTTTCGTCATCCACATGCCCCTCCGGATGGGCTCTCGCTCGGGCCACATCGAATAGCGCGACTCCACTTCCAGCGTCAACCGGTCCAGGTCGTCCGCTCCGGTCACCTCCCCGCTGGACACGCCGGCGTAGATCGCCTGTTCGAGGGCCACCTCCGACGCCGCCGAGTAGAGTTCGCGGATGCCCTTGATGTCCAGGAACTGCCGCAGGTAGTACTCCTCGAGTCCCGGATCCCCTGCCTCCGCGTACAGGTGGCTCGCCAGCAGGAGCTCGGCGAACCCCGCGAAGGACTCGGACAGGGGATGGGGTCCGTCCGCGTACGCGGGGAGCACTCCGGCCTCGCTCATCAGGGCGCGCTCCACGGCGTGGGTCGATTCGTGGGCCAGCCGGCTCACATCGCGATACGATCCCTCGAACCCGCTCGTGTACAACGCGCTCGGGCTGCCGATGAAGCCCGTCGAGAACCCTCCACCCCGGCGGTGGGCCCCGGGGACGATGTCCATGCGTCCGTTGGCGGGGTCGAGCAGCGTGGCCAGCGCCTCTCCGTATTCCGTCCCCAGCGGCGCGAGGGCTTCCGCTATTCGCTCGCTCGCCGTCCCGATCGTGAAGCGGGGCGCGGGCACACCGGGGACGGGAGCGTACCCATCCCAACCGTGCGCCTCGTCCCCGGTCGCCGCCGCGGTTCGATCGGCCAGCACCCGTTCGTAGTCCCGGTATGCGGTCGATTCCTCGACGATCCGGCCCACCAACCGTGTCACCTCTTGCTCCGACAGATAGCTCGCGAAATACACCTCGCTCGGCCGGTCGGGGAAGCGGTGCAGCTTCGCGATCGCGTCGCCCGCCTTCACGGTGCGGATGAGGGCGAACGCGTACAGGTCGCGTCGCGATCCGTAGCCCTCGAGCAGGCGGCGGAACCCCTCGGCCCGAACCCCGGGGTCCGGACTGCTCCGTATGCGGGCGTAGTCGGCCCCGACGTCCAGGGTCCCCTCGGGCGTCTCGAGCGTGCCGAACTCCGTTCCGGAGAGAAGTGTCTGATAGAGCGCGTCCTGCCAGCCCGTCGTGATCGGCCCGAGATCCGCGATCAGCGCCTCGCGCTGGGGATCGAGCGCATGTGCCGCCTCGCGGCGTGCCGTATCGAACAGATACCGGTACGCTTCGAGCTCGGCGCGCTGCCGCGTGAATCCGTCCACGACGTCCGGGCGGGCCGTCCGCAGGGCGTCTCGTACGAGCTCGTGGGCGCGCGCCATTCCGGCCTCGAGGGCCGAGGAGGCATCGGCGCTCTCGCGATCCCGGGTGTCCGTCGTGTAGTGCAGCCAGAGGTAATCGTCGTGCCGGTAGAACTGGATGAGGAGGGAATCGTACAGTCGAAGCGCGTCGAGCATCGCGGCCGCCGAGTCGGTGAAGTGCGCGATGACGGCGTCGAACGTCGCGTACCGGGCCTCGAGGACCTCACGGTCGGCCAGCTCTCGCTCGGGGCTTGCGAAGTAGAGACGCGCGAAGTCGATGTGGTAGGCCGGAGCAGCGTCCGGGGGGATGGCGACGAACTCCTGCGCTCGCGCGGCACCGGGCGCGAGCACCCCTGCGAGGCTCCATAGCAGGACGTGGCGTCTCCAGGGCGCGCCGGCGGGCGGGCGCCCGGCCGGACACCGGATCGGTGCGGCGGAGTCCCGGCGCTGCGGAAGCCGAGCCCTGCCGGTGCTGGACATGGAACCGCCTTCGCGCGGAGTCAAGTCTGTCGTCGGACGATGGCCCGCACCGCATCGCCAAGCATCGCGAGGTACGCATCGAGGTCGGCGACCTCGATGGGCGGACCGTGGATCGGGGCCACAGCCACGACCGGGTGGGTCTCGAACAGCCGCACGAGCGCGTCCATCAGACGCTCCGGATCGACGTATCGTAGCCAGCGCAGTGTCTGACGGTGGAACTCGGCCACCCCCGCGGCGCGTCCGGCCGCCGGCAGCGCGCCCCAGAAGCGGTCGCAGGCGCCCGGCGGGTGGAGCGTCGCGAACCCGTCGGCCACGAACAGCACACGCGACACCCGGTCGTAGATCCACGTCGTGTGCGAGCGATCGGCGAGCGGGGGATCGAGGAAGGTGAACGGCCGTCCGAGGACCTCCAGCGTCTCCCCGATCCGCGAGCGTCGGGCATACGGAAGCCCCTGGATCTCCGGGTCTGCGCACGAGGCCACGATCTCGAAGTCGCCCCATTCGGAGCGCAACGCGGGGATGTTGCCGGAATGCGGATAATCGGAGTGCGACAGGATGAGCGCCCGCGGCCCCGCGCCCGCGGTCGCCTCCCGGATCCGCGCCGCCACGCGGTCGCGGTGGTGGAAGGATCCCGAATCGATGAGGATGTCGCCGCCGGGCGTCCGCACGAGGTAGACGGACACGTGCAGGTGGGCGTCCCCCTCGGGGAAGCACTCGTGGATCCACTCCACACCGTCGGTCACGGTAATGGACGGCGTCGACGCGGCCGTCCCTTCCGTGTCGCGGACGTCCGGGGCTCCCGGCGTCCCGCGGCTCACAGGACGCCTCCGCGCCCCGACTCGGCGACCCGGCGCACGACCTCGTTCATGAGCTGGAAGTAGCGCTCCGGGTCCTCCCGGACGACGAGCCCGTGCGCGGGCGCGAGGTGGTACCCGCCGAACTCGCGCGCCAGCGCGTCGGTGGCCGCCCGCACCCGGTCGACGTCGACGTACTGGAACCAGAACATCACGCGGCTGTGGAAGGCCTCCAGCCGATCGACGTCGATCTCCGCCTCGATCTCATCCGTGCGCCGCAGGCACTCGCCCGAAACGTGCGGAAAGCCCAGCCAGTCGACGGTGAACAGCGTGCGGGTGGTCTCCTCGCACATCCACGTGTGGAGCGCCGCGTCGAGAAAGGTGGCCTCGGGGAACCGGAGCGTGAGGCCCCCGAGGTCGATCACGTCATGCGGGCCCACGTGGAGCGCGTCGTCCAGGTGGTAGAGGGCGTGGGTCTCTCCCGCTCTCGGGGCGACGAGCCGCGCCTCGGGGTGCCGGCGGCGGATGCGACCCGTGTTGCCCGCGTGCGGGACATCGGGGTGCGAGATGGCGAGATAGTCGAGCGGCCGCCCGCCGAGGATGTCATCGAGGGCGGCGAGCACCAGGCCGCCGGCGGCGGGCGACAGGGTGTCGAACAGGAGGGTTCGCTCGCCCACGAGCAGGTACGCGTTCTGGGGGACGTGCAGCTCGCGTCCCCCGCCCGCCCACCGGGCGCCGTGCGCTGCGAGGTCCTGCGCGATCGCGACGCGATGCCGCCCGCACTCCTGGATCCAGTGGATCCCGGGCAGCACCTCGCGGTGCGGTGGTCGTTCGATCGGGCTCAAGGGCATCCTCGCGGGACGTTCGGCGTGGCCGGCGAGTCGGACCCGCATAGATTGGGCCCCATCCGATGCCTTCACCAGAGGAGAGCCGATGCGCACGCGAGCGCCGACTGGGGTGTGGCTGTGCGCGGCGATCGCGTCGGCGGGGTGCGGCGCGCCGGCGCGCGACGGAGCGTCCACGGAGCGTGCGTCCGCGTATCCGAGCCGACCGATCGAGATCGTGTCGTGGGCCACCCCCGGGGGTCCCTCCGACCTCCTCGCGCGCGCGCTGGCCCGGGTGGCCCCCCGGCACTTCGGTCAGCCGGTCCGGGTCGTGACCCGGGAGGGCGGTGGTGGGGCCGCGACCATGCAGTACCTGACCCGGCACGCCGGCGATGGCCACGTGCTGGCCGTGTTCACCGCCAGCGGGGCGGTGAGCATGGCGGCGGGCCGGATTCCGTTCGAGCCCGGGGACTTCACCTTCCTCCTCCGGATCCAGCTCGACCCGTTCCTCATCGCGGTCCGGTCGGAGAGCCCGTATCGGGATCTGGCCGATCTGTTCGACGACGCGCGCCGCCGCCCCGGCGGGGTGTCGGTGTCGGGGTTCGGCGCGGCGTCCGCCCACTTCCTGGCGTTCGAGCGGCTGCGCGCCGCCGCCGCCGATCCCGACATCCGCTGGATCCCCTATGCGGGCTCGGGGGACGCCGTGGTGGCGGCGCTCGGGGGACACACCGATGCGGTCCATTCGAACTACGACATCGTCCGCGAGCACGTACGCGCCGGCACGATGCGCGTGCTGGGCGTGGCCCTGCCCCTCGAGGCGCTCCCCGGGGTCGCGTCGTACGCCGAGCAGGGCTTCGACGTCGAGCCGGTCCACTGGCGCGGGGTGATGGGGCCCCCGGGGCTGTCGGACGCGCTGGCCGACGAGATCCGCGCGCGTCTCGAGGCGACGGTCCACGACTCCGAGTTCGTCGCCTACATGGTGCGCGCCGAGATGCGCCCCGCCGGCATGTCCGACCGGGCCGAGTTCTCGGCCTGGGTGACGTCGGAGGTCGCCGCCAGCAGCGCCGCGCTCGTGCGGCTCGGGCTCGTGGGGGAACCGGACTCGGAATGAGGGCCGGTCTCGAACGCTGGACCGCCCCCACCGTCCTGGCCCTCGTGGCGGCGGTGGTCATCATCGACAGCCTCGCCTACCCGCCCTCCCTCGTGCCGGGGGCGCCCGGGCCCGCATTCTTCCCGCGTCTGCTGGCCGCCGGCCTGCTCGCCTGTGCGGGGGTCCTGGGCCGGCGCGCCGCGCGCGGGACGCCGCGACCCGACGGCGAGCCCGCTGGTGGCGCGACCGCGGCCGACGCCGACGGAAGAGGGACGGGGTCCCGGCTCCACCGCCTCGATCGCCCCCGGGTGGCGGGCGGGATCGTGGCGGTGGCGGGCTTTCTCCTGCTGGGCCCGCGCACCGACACGATCGCCACGCTCCCCCTCCTGGTCACGTCGCTCATGGCCCTCATGGGCGAGCGACGCGTCGCGCCGCTCGTTGCCGTGCCGCTCGGGTTCACGCTGTTCGTGTACCTGGTGTTCGAGCGGGCGTTCGGCGTGCCGCTACCGACTTCGCTCTTCTGAGCGGTCGTGTCCGAGCTCGCCACCGGTCTGGCCACGGCGCTCCACCCCGTCAACGCGGCCTGGATCCTGGCGGGGGCGGTGCTGGGCATATTCGCCGGCGCGATGCCGGGTCTCAGCTCGACGGTCGGGCTCGCGATCCTCCTCCCCCTGACCTTCGCCCTCGACCCCGTGCCCGCGCTCCTCATGATGGTGTCGCTGTACATGTCCGCGCAGTACGGCGGCTCCATCACCGCGATCGCCATCGGCGTGCCCGGCAGCTCGTCGGCCCTCGCGACCACCTTCGACGGATACCCCATGAGTCGCCGCGGCCAGGCGGCGCGCGCGCTCGGCATCTCGCTGTTCGCGTCGACGATGGGGGGCCTGTTCGGGGCCGTCCTGCTGGTGCTCGCCCTCGGTCCGCTGGCCCGTGCGGCGCTCGAGTTCGGGCCGGCGGAGTTCTTCGCACTCGGCGTGTTCGGGTTGTCGATCGTGGCGAATCTCGTGGGCCGAGACCCGGTGAAGGGCGTCGCGAGCGCGCTCCTCGGACTCCTCCTGTTCGTCGTCGGTCTGGACGTCCTGACCGGCGCGCCACGCCTCGCCTTCGGGACGACGGCCCTCATGGACGGGCTGGGTCTCGTCCCCATGCTCATCGGGTTCTTCGCGGTCGCCGAGGCCCTCGAAGCCATCGGCCGGCCCGCCGCGGCGCGGCCGTCCACCGGGATCGAGGGGGCCCGGCCGCGGCTGTCCGAGCTCTGCAGGCTGTGGCGCTCCGTGCTGCGTGGCTCGGCGATCGGCGGCTTCGTCGGCGCGATCCCCGGGGCGGGCGCCACGATCGCCTCGCTCGTGGCCTGGAACGAGGAGCGCCGGGCCTCGAGGACCCCGGAGCGCTTCGGGGCCGGGGCGCCCGAGGGCATCGCGGCGCCCGAAGCAGCCAACAACGCCTGCGTGGGGGCGGCGATGATCCCGCTCCTGTCGCTCGGGATCCCGGGGTCGGCCAGCGCCGCCGTCCTGCTCGGCGGCCTCCAGGTGCACGGTCTGTCGCCGGGCCCGCTCCTCGCGAGCGATCATCCCGAGCTGGTGGCTGCGCTCGAGGCCGGGTTCTTCGTCGCGGTCGTGGCCATGGTTGCGGTCGGGCTCGCGGGGATCCCGCTGTGGACGCGCGTGGTGCGGGTGCGGGCGAGCACGCTTATGCCGATCGTGGTCGGGATCTCGCTCGTCGGCACGTTCGCCCTGCGCGGAAACCCGTTCGACGCCTGGGCGGCGCTTTTTTTCGGTGGTCTCGGCCTCGCGCTGGAGCGAGCCGGCTTCCCTCGCGTGCCGGTCGTCCTCGGCCTCATCCTGGGGCCGATGATCGAGACGAACTACCGCCGCGCCCTGTCGCTCTCCTCCGGCTCGCACTGGACGTTCGTCGAGCACCCGATCAGTCTGGTCCTGCTGGTCCTGGCCGTGGCGAGCCTCGCGACCCCGGTCATCGGCCGCCGACTGCGACTCAGACGGGAGGGAGCTTCGTGAGCGCGACCCGGGCCGTGATCGACTTCGTCCTCGACATCGCGCTCGATCGTGTGCCCGACGAGGTCGTGCGCGAGGGCCGTCGCTGTGTGCTGGACGGGATCGGCGTCATCCTCGCCGGGGTCCCGGAAGCCTGTGCCCGGATCGTGCGCGAGGAGATGGCCGCGCGGGGCGGCAGCGGAGAGGCTACGCTGCTCGGTACCCCGGCGCGAGCCCCGGCCGGCCCGGCGGCGCGCGCCAACGGGACCGCCGGGCACGCGCTCGACTTCGATGACACGCAGCTGTCGAGCGCCCCCGATCGGATCTTCGGGCTACTCACGCACCCCACCGTGGCCCCGCTGGCCGCCGGGCTGGCGGTGGGCGAGCGCGAGGACGTATCCGGCGCCGCCTTCCTCGAGGCCTTCCTCACGGGGTTCGAGGTCGAATGCAAGATGGCGGAAGCCATCGACCCGCGGCATTATCGCGAGGGCTTCCATTCCACCGCCACCCTGGGGACGTTCGGGGCCGCCGTGTGCGCGGCGAAGCTCGTGCATCTGGCGGCGGATGAGTTCGAGATGGCACTCGGGATCGCGGCCAGCCTCGCCGCCGGCATCCGGCTCGGGTTCGGCACCATGACCAAGCCCTTCCACGCGGGACGTGCGGCGGAGAACGGCATCCTGGCCGTCGATCTCGCGGCGCGCGGGTTCACCGCGGGAGACGATCCCCTGGAGGCCGAGTGGGGCTTCTTCCAGGTGTTCGGAGGCGGGTTCGATGAGACGCGTCTCGTGGGAGCGCTCGGCCATCCGCATTCGATCGTCGACCCGGGCGTGTCGGTGAAGCCGTACCCTTCGGGGAGCCTCGGGCACCCCAGCATGGACGCGCTGCTCGCGCTGGTGACCGCGCACGACCTGGCCCCCGACGACGTCGAGCGCATCACGTTCCGCGCTGGGCACAACATCCTGCGGCCGCTCAGATATCGGCGACCGGAGACCGAGCTGGAGGCCAAGTTCTCGATCCCGTTCATCCTCACCAGCATCGTCCTCCGGCGCCGGGCCGGGATCGAGGAGTTCACCGACGAGTTCGTGCGCTCGGAGGCGGTCCGGAGCTTCATGGAACGGGTCGACGTGCGCTTCGACGAGGAGATCGATGCGCGGGGGTACGACCGCATGCGGAGCCGGATCGACGTGCGGCTGAAGGACGGGCGCGAACTGACGACGACCGCCGACACGTACCGGGGCGGTCCAGAGCGGCCGCTGACCGGCGACGAGCTCGACGCCAAGTTCCGCGAGTGCGCGGCGCGGGTGCTGTCCCCGGCGGCGATCGAGGTGGCCCTCGAACGGCTGCGGGCGCTGGAGGACCTCGAGCGTCTGACGGAGCTCACCCGCGCCCTGGGCGTGCGTGCGGCGGGGGTTTCGTGAGAGCCGCGGGGCGTTACGCCGGACGGATCGGGCGCGGCGGCGCGACGCGTATCGGAGTGCGTATTACGGCGTGGCTCCTCGCGCTCGCGGGGACGGGCGGCATGGGCGCCTGCGGGCGATGGGCGGCCGACGCCCCCGCGGGGGACGTCGTCGCCGACTCGGGAAGGGCCGCAGCCGCATCGCCCGACGACCGCGGGCCGTACGACGTGGTCGAGGTCGAGACGGACCTCATGGTGGAGATGCGCGACGGCGTCCACCTGGCGACCGATGTGTACCGACCCGCGCGCGGTGAGGCGCCGGTGGACGAGCGCTTCCCCGTGCTCCTCCACCGCACGCCGTACGACAAGACCGCGCGCGGGCTGGTGGCGCAGGCGCGCTGGTTCGCCACGCACGGTTATGTGGTCGTCCTGCAGGACACGCGCGGCCTGTACCGCTCCGAGGGCGAGTTCCAGAAGTACAACCGATACGACGCCCCGGACGGCTTCGACACGATCGCGTGGATCGCCGGGCTCGACTACGTGCTCCCCAGCGTGGGGATGTGGGGCACCTCGTACGGGGCGCACACGCAGGCCGATGCCGCCAAGCTCGACCCCCCGGCCCTCGCCACCGCCGTGCTCACCATGGGCGGGCTGTCGGACGGATGGGATCACAAGGTGAGGAACCACGGCGCGTTCGAGCTCGGGCAGCAGCTCGGATGGGCACACGACCAGCTCGCGGCGGTGACCGATGACCCGGAGCTGCGGGAGCGCCTGGGACGCGAGCCGGTCTCGGAGTGGTTCGACCTGATCCCGTTCCGGCAGGGCCACAACCCGCTCTCGGTCGCGCCGAACTTCGAGGCGTACTTCCTCGGCATGCAGAACCACGGGGACTACGACGAGTACTGGAGCGGCATCGGGAGGAACTGGGTCGAGTACTACGACGGGACGGCCGACATCCCGATGCTGCACGTGGGCGGCTGGTACGATCCGTACGCCGGTGGGACGATCCGTAACTTCGTGGAGCTCGCGCGCCGCAAGCGGGCCCCCATGCGTCTCGTCATGGGCCCGTGGACGCACGGAGCGGCCTCGCGCTCGTACGCGGGCGACGTGGAGTTCGGCGACGCGGCCGCCATCCCGGAGTTCTCGCGCGGCTTCCACCTGCGCTGGTTCGATGCGCATTTGAAGGGCGAGCTCGCCGACGAGAGGGGAGCGTCCGGCGACTCCGCGCGGATCTTCCTCATGGGGACGGGCGACGGGCACCGCGACCCGAACGGCCGCCTGTACCACGGCGGGCGCTGGATCGACGCGGCATCGTGGCCTCTCCCCGGCACCCGGACCGTGCCGTACTACGCATGGGGGGACGGGACGTTGCGACCGGAGCCGCCCCTGGCGGACGGCGGCGCCACCACCTACACCTACGACCCGCACGCCCCCGTCCCGACGATCGGCGGATCGTTCTCCGGCGCCCTCAAGCGGGGCGCCTACGACCAGGTCGAGCGCCCGTTCCGCTCGCTCGAGGGGGGGTCGGAAAACGGGTTCTACGGTTCGCGCCCTCCCTATCCGCGGCTTCGCGACCGCCCCGACGTGCTCGTGTTCGAGACCCCGCCCCTGGAGGAGGACGTCACGGTGGTGGGGCCGATCACGGTGCGGCTGTGGGTGTCGTCCTCGGCCGTGGACACCGACTTCACGGCCAAGCTCATCGACGTGTATCCGCCCGGCGGAGACTGGCCGGAGGGGTTCGACCTCAACCTCACGGACGGGATCATCCGCGCCCGCTACCGCGGTTCGAGGGAGCGCGCCGAGCTCATGGAGCCGGGCGTCGTGTACGAGGTCGTCATCGAGCCCTTCCCGACGGCCAACCTGTTCAAGGCGGGCCACCGGATCCGGATCGACATCTCGAGCTCCAACTACCCGCGCTTCGACGTCAATCCGAACACGGGCGAGCCGCTGGGGCGCCACACGCACATGATCGCGGCCGACAACACCGTATACCACGATGCGGCGCACCCGAGCCAGGTGGAGCTTCCGATCGCGCAGCTCGCCGGCGGATGAGCGCCGGGAGTGACGGGTGCGACGCCCGCTCAGGGGGCGTAGGGCGCGAAGTGCTCCTTCAGGAGCTCGTTCAGCCGCTCCGGCGCCTGCTCGGGGACCCAGTGGCTCGCGCCCTCCAGCACCTCGAACCTGTACGGCCCTTCCACGAAATCGGCCGTCAGCTCGGCGCCCTCGCGTCCGAGCGCGACGTCACCGGTGCTCCACACGAACATCGTGGGCATCCGGATCGGGGTCACCGGAGGCCGTCGAAACGGGAGCGTCATGGCCCGATACCACGCGAGCGCCGCGTCGAGGGCTCCCGGCGACGCGAGGCGGTCGACGTACGTGTCGATCTCCTCCTCCGTGAGCCCCGCCCCGGCGTAGATGCCGCGCAGGAACGCCGCGTCGTCGCCCAGGAAGACGTCCACCGCGCCGTCGGAGCGGAACATGTCCATGTAGCCCGACATCCGGGCCTGCTCGCCCGCGGGGTTCGCGAGGGCCCGACCGAACGCGAACGGGTGCGGCACCGAGATCGGCACGAGCGAGATGACGTGGTCGGGCTGCGTCATCGCCGTGTACCACGCGACCGCGGCGCCCCAGTCGTGCCCCACGAGGTGGAAGCGCTCGTGCCCGAGCGCCGCCGCGATGGCGATCACGTCCCCCACGAGCCGGGGCACCTCGTACGCCTCGTCTCCCAGCGGGCGCGCATCGGGCGAGTATCCGCGCTGGTCCGGGGCCACGACGCGAAAGCCCATGCCGGCGAGGACGGGCATCTGGTGACGCCACTCGAACGAGCTCTGCGGAAAGCCGTGCAGCATCAGGATGAGCGGCCCATCCACCGGCCCGGCCGCCCGGGCATCGAACACCAGGTCGTTCGCCTCGATCCGCAACGGTTCCATGGTGTCCTGTCCCCATGCATCGCCGGCGACGCAGGCCGTCCAGGAGAGCCCGACCGTCCATGCGGCGAGGACCCGGCCCGCGCCGGCCGGCGGGCGGGCCCGGCGCCCGACGAACGGGGCCCGCCAAGGGCCGCCGGGGCATCGTCTCATGCGTCGTCGGGGCGCGGCCTAGGCTTGGCGACCAGCTTGTAGACCACGTACCCCACCACCAGCACGAGCACCGCGCCCGTCAGCCACGGCAGGAAGCTCCACAGGATGCCCAGTGCGATCACGGTCACCGCCCCTTCGACCCGTCCCACGAGACGGTGGCGTCGTCGCGTCTTCACGATCTCGCGCTCCGTATACAGCTCCGGGATGTAGTCGCTGTCCTTCATCGTGCTCTCCGGGGGCAGGGGGCGACGGAGCGTCGCGTCCACGCAGCCCCTACGAGGAACGGGGTCGGCGCGTGTCGGCGTCACGGCTCCCGACCGCCACTGGTATCGCCGGGCCCTCAACCTATTCGAGCCCCGGGCGGGTTCGCACCCGGTCCCACGGCGGCCCGTGCGCCAACCGACGGTCTACGCTACACTTGGACCGGACCTCATCCGCCGGCCGGGACCCATGGAATCGACATCCGAAGCGCCTGGCGTCGTCGTTGCAGATGAACGAGGCGTGGCGGCCCAGCAAGCGATCGTACGCCAGCTCATCCGCGCGAGCGTGCCGCTGGGCCTGACGCTGGTGCTCACCTGCATACGCATCGCGCTCGGGACCTACGGTCTCAGGGGCACCTACATCCTGTTGTTCGGGTCGCTCGTCGCGTGGGGCGCCATGTTCCTGTACATCCTGCCGACCGTCCTGATGGCGTACGGGCACGAGCGTCCGTGGTGGACGGGGCCCGCCTCGATCCTCGGGTTCCTTCCGCTGGTGTACGGACTGTACCTCACGGCGATCGGCGGCGCTCTGGGAGCGTTCCGGGCCCAGACGATCTACGAGGCGATCATGGGCGTCCTGTTCCTCATCGCCGGCTTCCTGTATCTCCGCGACTACTCCCAGCTCACGATGCTGGGCCGGCGTATCGAGGCCTCCGTGGGCGGGGCGCCTCCCGTGGAGGCGATCGACTGACCCGCGGGAGTCGTGACGCATGAGGATCTCGAGGGTCCTCGCGGTGGTGATCGGTGCGGGACTCCCCGCGCCGGGGCTCGTCGGGGTCGTGGCGGCGAGCGTGCGACCGCTGGCCGCTCAGGGAACGACGCCGGGCAGTCGGGGAGCGGCCTCCGTACCCGCCGGCGCGCGGCGGCCCCCGGGCCCGATGCCGCGGATCCTCCCGTTGCGCGAGCGGGCCGCGGTCATCGATCGCTGGCTCGAGCGACGGCTGGACACCGTGATCCCGGACGTCATGCGCCGCGCCGGCATCGACCTGTGGATCATCGCCGCGCGCGAATACGACGAGGATCCGGTCATCGAGACGCTGCTTCCGGCGACGTGGATGGCCGCACGGCGCCGCACCGTGCTCATCTTCCACGACCGGGGCTCCGAACAGCCGGTGGAGCGCCTCGCGGTGGCCCGCTACGACATCGGGTCCTTCCAGCGGGCGTGGGATCCCGATGTGCAGCCGGATCAATGGGGTCGCGTCGCCGAGATCGTGGCGGCGCGCGACCCGCGCCGGATCGCGGTGGACCGATCCGAGACGTTCGCGCTCGCCGATGGGCTGTCGGGGACCGAATACGACGCGCTGCTGGCGGCCCTTCCGCCGGTGTACCGCGACCGGATCGTGCCGGCCGGGGGGCTGGCGATCGGGTGGCTCGAGACGCGCACGCCGGAGGAGATGGAGGTCTACCCGCAGATCGTCCGCATCGCGCACCGGATCATCGCGGAGGGGTTGAGCTCGGCCGTGATCCAGCCGGGTGTGACCAGCACGGCGGATGTGGAGTGGTGGTACCGGGAGCGGATCGCCGGGCTGGAGCTCGACACGTGGTTCCACCCCAGCGTTTCGGTCCAGCGTCGAGACCCCGGTGCCACCGGCGCTGCGGGCGGCGACTTCTCGGCGCCCCCTGACGAGAGCGTGATCCGCCCCGGAGATCTGCTGCACGTGGACTTCGGGATCACCTACCTGCGTCTCAACACCGACACGCAGCAGCACGCGTACGTGCTACGCCCCGGCGAGTCCGATGCCCCGGAGGGCCTGAAGCGCGCGATCGGCGTCGCGAATCGGCTCCAGGACGCCCTCACGGACAGCTTCGTGACGGGCCGCACGGGGAACGAGATCCTGCGGGCGGCGCTCGAGCGAGCCCGGACCGAGGGCATCGACGCGACCATCTACACCCATCCGATCGGGTTCCACGGACACGCGGCCGGCCCCACGATCGGACTCTGGGATCGGCAGGGCGGGGTGCCCGGCCGCGGCGACTACCCCCTGTTCCCGAATACGGCGTACTCGATCGAGCTCAACGCGGCCGTCGCGATTCCCGAGTGGGGCGGACAGATCGTGCGCATCATGCTCGAGGAGGACGCGTTCTTCGATGGCGAGGTCGTGTGGTACATCGACGGGCGGCAGACGCGGGTGTGGCTCGTTCCGCGCTGACAGGGCCTGGATCGGGGTGTTCTTCCTGCGCGTGGGGTACACGCTGTTCCGGGGCGACACGCGCGATGGTTGCGAGGCGGGACCCGAAGCCCGTTGAGCCGATACGCGCTCGAGCGGCTCCTGGGGTTCGCGCTCTTGTTCGTCGGTCTCGAGCTGGTGACGTCGCTCACCTGGTGGACGGTCCACGGAGCCGATCGACGGCGGATCGGAGCGCTGGGGCCGAGGATCGAGGCCGCCTCGGAGGCGATCCGTGCCGAGCGTGAATGGTCGTCGCGCAGGCGGGAGGTGGCGGAGCTGCTGGATGAGATGTCCGGGCGGATCGAGGCCGGGGTCGAGACGTTCCCCGACCGCGCGGCGTACGACAGCCTGCGGGCGGAGCACGCCCGGCTGATCCGGCTCTGGAACGCGGGGATCCCGGAGCACGAGCGGCGGAACGCGCGTCTCGACTCGCTGGCCGCGGAACACGATCGGCTGGTCGCGGCATGGAGGGCGGCGTATCGTCGGGCATATCCGGGCTGGTCGCTGCTCCCCCGTCCGGACCCGCCCCGACACGTCGCGGGGCGCTGACGGAGAGCCGATGAGCGGGTCGAGGATCTCGATGCACAGCTCGCCACGCCGACGGGCCCTTCCGACGGTCGCGTGGCGCGGGGCCGGCGCGCTCGGGGCACTGCTCGGTCTGGCGCTCGCGGCCGGGCCCCTCCACGGGCAGGGCCCGGACTCCCCCGCGGCGGAGGACGCATGGTGGAGGGAGCTCGGGGGACCAGGCCCCGGGCTGCACGTGATCGAGGTGGACTCCACCTATCGGATCCGAGGCCACGACTACGACGACCTCCTGCGCGAGATGCGCCGCAAGGGCCCCGGAACCGATGAGATCGGCACCCGGCTCGGCGTGCACGTGGCCCGCTGGCGCTGGAGCTACGACTACTGGACGGGTGGCCGCAACGGACGTTGCCGTGTGACCGACGTGAGTGTCGCGCTGCGGTCGATCATCGTTCTGCCGGAGTGGGTCCGGGAGCCGGGCGCATCGGCCGACCTCGTCCGGCGCTGGCCCCGCTTTCGGGACGCCCTCGTCGAACACGAGATGGGGCACCGAAACCGGGCCCGCGCGCAGGGCGTCGTGCTCTGGCAGTCGCTTCTCGGCCTGCAGGCCGAGACGTGCGAGGAGCTCAGGACGCTGGTGTCGGAGACGGCCACGCGGGTGGTGTCGGAGGGCGAAGCGGCCCAGCTCGAATACGATCGCGACACCGCGCACGGGCTGAGGCAAGGCGCGGTCTGGCCTCCCTGAACGGCCCCGAAAGCGTCGCGGATGCGTGTCGTGCGGTGGAAGACGCCCGGGGGACGCGGGTCAGGGACTCCACCGCGGCCGGTGCCGCCGCGGTCCCATGCGAGAGGAGCCCGGGCTCACGGGTCCCGGTTCAGGGCACGCCGCAACGCGGCGGCCAGCTGGTGGCGATCGATCCGTTCGAAGCCTCCCCCCCTCATGACCATGCCGAGCGCCCACATCGCCTGTTTCTGGACGTCGGGGTCTTCGTCGTCCAGGGCGTCCATCAGGGCATCGGCGGCCGCGGGATCCTCGATCATCCCGAGCGCCCAGGCCGCCTGGGAGCGTACATCGGCGTCCGCATCGCGCAGCGCATCGATGAGACCGGAGGTGGCGTCGCGGGACTCGATCATGCCCAGACCCCACGCCGCCTGTGCGCGCACCTTCGTGTCGGCGTCACGCAGACCGCCGAGCAGCGGGGCCACACCGTCCGCGTGCTCGATCATCCCGAGTCCCCAGGCCGCCTGCGCGCGCACGTCCGCGTCCTCGTCCCCCATGGCCCTCGCGAGGGGCGCGACCCCGTCCGGGTGCTCGATCATCCCCAGTCCCCACGCCGCCTGCGATCGCACCTCGGCGTCGGTGTCGCCGATCGCCACTCCGAGGGCCGGCACGGCGTCGGCGTCGTCGATCATCCCGAGCGCCCAGGCCGCCTGGCTACGCGTCTTCCCATCCGCATCCCCGCGCACCGCGCGCCCCAGCGCCTCGACGGCGTCGGGGCTCTCGATCATCCCGAGCGCCCACGCCGCCCGGGACCGGACCGGGGCGGTCCGATCGCGTCCCAGCACCCGAACGAGGGGAGCGACGGCCCGCGGGCTCTCGATCATCCCGAGCGCCATGGCGGCGTTCTCCCGCCCCACCGCATCCTCTCCCTCGAGCACGTCGATGAGGGGCTCGAGCACCTCGGTCCCCAGCTCCTCCAGGGCGATCGCGGCCTCACGGCCCGGCGAGCTCTCGTCCCAGCGTCCGTGGTTCCACCGGTTCCCCTGATTGCGGCACAGGCGGCCCTCCACCTCGGTCCCGTCCGTGAGCAGCGCGAGCAGCGGCTCGCGGGCCCGACGGACGTCGTCGGCCCGCATCCGGCCGAGGGCGCAGGCGGCCATGGCGCGATCGGTGGCGCTCGATGACCCGAGCTGGCGAATGAGCGCATCCGCGTCCTGCGCTGCGGCGGTGGGCCACGGGAGCTCGAGCGGGGGCACGACGATCGGCCCGGACGGCCCGGGAGGCGTCGGAGCCGGGGCCGGCGCGGGTCCCGCGTCGGGGTGGAGGAGGGTGGCCGGGGCGGGTGCTACGACCGGAGCGGGCCACGCCGCTGGGGCCGACGCCACACCGGGGGTGGCGGGAGGCGGACCGACGACGGGGGCGGGGGCCGGAGCCGGGGCGCCCGATATGGGTCGTTCCTGGGCCAGACCGGGCGCGAGAACACCGATCGTGCCCACGCACATGCCGGCGAATCCGATCCATGCGCTTCCGTTCCGATGCATTTCCGTCTCCTGGGACCCCATGGTAGAAAATTAGCACTGCGTGCCCCGGAAAAAGCCCGACGCATCGGGCTCTCTCCCCACCCGCGGGGGCCGGCACGGCTGCCGACGCGCCGCGCCGGCCGCGGCCCTATCCGATCACCATCCCCAGCGCCCACATGGCCTGCTTGGCGACTTCCTCGCTCTCGTCCTCGAGCGCGTCGACGAGCGCGTCGGCCGCGGAACGGTCCTGGATCATGCCGAGCGCCCACGCGGCCTGACTCCGGACATGTGCGGACGCATCGGAGCGCAGGGCCACGATGAGTCCCTCGACAGCCGACGAGCTCTCGATCATGCCGAGCGCCCAGGCGGCCTGACTGCGGACGCTCTCCGAATCGTCGTCGAGGGCCACCAGCAGCGGCTCGACCCCGTCGCGGCTCTCGATCATGCCGAGCGCCCACGCGGCCTGGCTGCGGACCTCGGCGTTCTCGTCCCGGATGGCGATGGTCAACGCCGGCACGCCGTCGGGGCTCTCGATCATGCCGAGGGCCCAGGCGACCTTGCTGCGCACGCCAGCATCCGGGTCCTGGATCGCGGCCCCGAGCGGCTCGACGGCGAGGGGCGACTCCATGGTCCCCAGAGTCTGGGCGGCCTGCCGGCGGAAATCGGCGCTCTCGTGGTGGAGGGCGCGGACCATGACTGCCACGAAGCGCTCATCGGTCGTGTCGGTCACGGCCGGTCGCGCGACTTCCTGCCACGGTGCCGCGTCCGGCCCGGCGGCGCTTGGCGGTGCGGCATGCGGTCCTGTCGCGACCTCGGGTCTGGGGCGGGGGTCGGTCACGATCCGGGGCACGGCGATCGACCGTGCGGCGGACAGCTCCTCGAGGTGCGAAGACCCGGTGTCCGACGGCGGCACGACGGATGGGATCGGTGGCTTCCCGGCGTCCTGCTCGGACCGGAGCCCGGTGGGGGCGGCCTGGAATGCGGCCAGCGGGAGCACCGCCGCGGTCACGGCGATGCAGGCCACCAGCGAGCGGACGCGCCCCAGCCCTCTCCGGTCGCGCGCAGGATCGAGGATCGCGAGCAGCCGGCCCTCGAGCTCCGACGGCCGCGCCATCGACACGGCCGCGCGCGCCAGGCGTCGATCGCCGCGCGCGCGCGCGACGTCGAGCAGCAGCCGGGCGTAGTCGGCGCTCCGCGTCCCGGCGGTCAGCACCATGTCGTCACACGCCCGCTCGCGTTCGGCCCGCAGCCGCCTGGCACCGATCCAGGCCAGCGGGTTCATCCAGTGGACGGCGCGCGTCGCCTGTGCGAGCAGATGGACGAGGCAGTCGCGCCGCTTGACGTGCGCGAGCTCGTGGAGAGCCACGGCGCGCCGCCGCTCCGACGACCAGGCCAGCGCGTCGCACGGAAGGAGGAGGGCGGGCCGCAATATTCCCCACGCCATCGGCGTCCCCACCCACGGGCTCACGCGGACGCGCACCTCGCCGGGGATGCCGAGCGTCTCCTTCAGCTGCGCGATCGTGCGCTTCCACCCCGCGTCCTCGAGCGGGGCGGCCACGCGGCTCGTCCACCAGGCGGACACCACGCCCACCATGAGTCGCGTCAGGAAGAGGAGGGCGCCGGCCAGCCAGATGAGCGGCCCGAGCCGCCACACCGAACCGATGGAGGGGGCTACGGGCCGCACGGTAGTACTCACTCCGGGGGGTAAGGCGCCCGCGCCGGACCCGGATGCGATGGGCGCTTCGGACCGGCGACCGTCGGGCGCGACGGTGAGCGGTCGGGACGCCGTGGGGGCCGCGGCCGCGGGAGGAGCCACCTCGGGATCGCGCGTCGCGACCGGCCACCCCGGCACCGTCACGCGCCACGAGGGCAAGGTGCCGGCGAGCACGGGCAGGGCAAGGACCGCGGCGAACGCGAGCGTCCACACGTGGTGACGGACGGAGGCCGAGGAGCCGCGCAGCGCGAGGGTCGCGACCAGGGCCGCGAGCAGGAGAACGGCGCTCTTCAGCGCGACATCTGCCATGAAAGGGATCCAGGCGCCCGCGGCGCCGCTCAGCCACTCGGTCAGCACGGCCATGAGACGTTCTCCTCGGCTGCCTCTCGTTCGCGGGCGTCCTCGATGAGCTTCGACAGGCGCTCGAGCTCGGATTCGGAGAGTCGGGATGCGTCGTCGTCCAGGAGGGCGGCCATGGTCTGCTCGGCCGACCCGTTGAAGAAGGTGTCCACCAGGTGACGCAGGGCCGTCCGCTTCGCCGTGTCCTTGGCCAGCGCGGGCCGGTACACGTACCGCGGACCCTCCTGCTGGTGCGTGATGTGCCCCTTCTCCTCGAGGATCCGGAGGTGTGCCCGCACCGCCGAATAGCTGGGCGGATTGGGCAGATCCTCCTGGACCTCCGCGACGCTGGCCTCCCCACGCCGGAACAACACGTCCATGATCTGGCGCTCCCGCCGACTGAGCTTGTGTTGAAGCGGTTCCACCATTCGTCCCGTACCTCTCCCCGGTATGTTGCTCGGACACGCGCCGCGTGCGTTTTCGTTGCTAAGGGATTAGCACACTGCTAATTGTTTAGCATCCATGGCGCGGCGTGTCAAGGGCGGCCGGTCGGGTCCCGCGGGGTGCCCGTCGCCGGCCCCGGCACGTGAGGGATGAGGAGCGATGCGAGGAGCGCCGGGTCCCGGGTCTGTGTTCGCGGCGTCTGGCGCCGCCCCGACCGCCGTGTGCGCACTCCTCCTGGCCGCGGGGTGCCGGGCGGCCCCCGACGGCGGGCACGGCCCGACGCCGGTCGCGATCCGCAACGTGACCGTCATCCCCATGACGCCGGGCGGGGAGACCCTGACCGCTGCGACCGTGGTCGTCGAGGGGGACCGCATCACCTCGATCGACGGAGTGCGGCCGGGGAGCGGGCCGCCATCGGCAGCCGCGGCCGACGAGGTCGGAGAGCGGATCCCGCCGGGCTCGGACGTCATCGATGGCACGGGCCGTTACCTCATCCCCGGGCTCATCGAGATGCGCGCGCGCACCTCGAAGACGCGGGGCTCCTCGCTGGGGTTGTACGTGGCGAACGGGGTCACGACCCTTCGCGACGTGGAGGATGACGACGAGGAGCTCCCGCGCTGGCGGGACGAGATCGAGACCGGCGAGCGTCTCGGCCCGCGCCTGCTCCTCGGCGGACGGCGCCCCGAGTCCGGGGCCGACCTTCTCGAGCCCGGACGGGATGGGATCGAGCGCGTCCTCGAACCGACCCTCGACGGCCTCGACCGCGCGGAGCGCATGGGAGTGTGGCGGCGGTACGCGACGGCCGGAACCCGGGTCGTGCCGACCCTGGTGACGTTCACGCTGTCCACCTTCCCCGGTCGGGCGCGGCTCGAGGCGCTGGCGGCCGACTCGATCGGCGACCTCGACCCCCGGCGGCCCTACCTGTCGCGTTTCCTCGAGCTCGATTGGCGCGAGCAGGCGGACGGGGTGGACGAACGGCGGGCGGACATGTACCGGGGGGTGTGGTCCAACCGGCTGCGCGACCTGCGCGAGATGCACGAGGCGGGCGTCGACATCCTCGCCGGCTCCGACGCCGGGGTGATCGGGATCTTCCCGGGCTGGTCGCTGCACGAGGAGCTGCGTCTGTTCGTGGACTCGCTCGGGATGACGCCCGCGGAGGCGCTCGCGCGCGCCACCCGCGAGTCGGCCGAGTTCCTCGGGATCGCCGACAGCGTGGGGTCGATCGCCGAAGGTCGGGTGGCCGACCTCGTGCTGCTCGACGGCGACCCGCTGGAGGACATCGGGAACACGCGGCGCATCGCCGCCGTGCTCCTGCGCGGGACGCCCTACCGGGAGGAGGACCTCGAGCGCATCCTCCAGCAGGTGCTCATGGCGCCCGATCAGCGCGCGAGCGACCGGCCGCGCGAGCCCCCGGCGGCCGACTCGACGTGAGCCCGAAGCTCGACCTCGAGACGGTTCGGCGAGCGCCTGTCCCGGGGGACGCTAACGCGACGCTTCCCATCGCCTCGCCACGGCCTCGAGCGTCCTCTCGAGCGTCCGCACGGCTTCCATCGCCTGCGTCGTAGGCCGGACGTCCGCCGACTGCAGCACCTCGAGCAGGTAGAGGAGCTTGCCCTGCAGATCGACCACGGTCTCGCGATCGGCGGGCGTGTCGCGGATGCTTCCGTACAGGACATCGGCCGGTTCGGGCTCTCCCGACCCCCGGAGCGCGGTCAGCGCGGCGCGGCTCGACGCATCGAGTCCGGTGCGGGCCAGCGCCGCACCGATCGCTTCGCGGATCCCCTCCAGCCGCAGGTAGGCGTCGTAGCAGCGCCGCGAGTACTCGGTCTGGAGCGCGAGGTCCGGTTCGGAGATCGCCACCCGCGGGTCGAGCCGCACGTCGAGCGGCCGGTTCGAGACCTCGCCGTCGACGGTGAGCCGCACCGTGTAGACGCCCGGTGGCACGTAAGGCCCGCGCGGCACGCTGGGGGTGTTCTCGAACGTCGCGGCGATCGGATACTGGCGGCGTGCCCCGGGCGGCGGCTCCAGACGGAGGTCCCACACGAAGCGGTGGTGCCCCGCCGTGGTCCCGAGCCGTTGCGGTGGGCGGACCCAGTACGTCGGGTGGGCCAGCGTCGTCGCGTCGACCGCCTCCGGCGTGTCCGCGCTCGAGTACGCGCGCACGACCTCGCCGTCGGTGTTCAGGATCCCGAGGGTGACCTCGCGCGCCGCGGCGGGGAGCACGTAGTCGAGGATGGCGCCGTCGGGCGGGTTCTCGCCGGTCGGCTCTTCGGGCGGGAGCGGGGTGTCGGAGAACGTGTTCCCGCGCACCCGGAGGGCCGGGGGAGGGGGGACGAGAACCGGCCCTCCCCTGGTGGCGGCCTCGACGGCCCACCGGAGCGGCGCGAGGTCGTCGAGGATCCAGATCGAGCGGCCGTGCGTCCCCACGACCAGGTCGTTCCGGTGGATCACCAGATCGCGGATGGACGTGGCCGGCATGTTCAGTCGCAGGGACGACCACGTGTCGCCGTCGTCGAGCGACACGTATACGCAGCGCTCCGTCCCCGCGAACAGCAGCCCCGGCCGTTCGGGGTCCTCGCGCACCACGTTCACCGGCCCGTCGCCCGGCAGCCCCGCGACGATGCGCGTCCACGAACGCCCGCCGTCGTGCGTCCGGTAGATGTGCGGACGCAGGTCGTCGCGCCGGATCGCGTTTACGGCCACGTAGGCGGTCGCCGCGTCGAAATGGCCCGCCTCGATCTGCGACACCTTGTCCCACGCCCGGAGCTCCGGTGGCGTGACGTCTTCCCACGTCCCGCCCCCATCGCGCGTCACGTGGACCAGACCGTCGTCCGTCCCCGCCCAGATCGTTCCGGCCTCGAGCGGCGAAGGGCCAACGGCGTAGATCACTCCGCGGCGGGGCATGTCGGCCAGCGCGGGCGTCCGGTAGTCGCCGACCGACGCCGGCACCTCCGGCCGCTCGCGCGACAGGTCGGGGCTGATGACCTCCCATTCTTGCCCGCCGGTCGTCGTCTTCCACAGGACGTTGGTGCCGAACAGGAGGATGGCGGGATCGGCGGGATGAAACAGGAGCGGCATGGTGCGCAGCATCCGGTATTCGCCCGAGCGGAGCGCCTCGGGCGCCACGTTCTGCGACTGGCCGGTGCGCCGGTCGAACCGCGTGACGCGCCCCCCGTACACGATGTCGGGGTCCATCGGATCCGGGGCCACGTAGGCGTATTCATCCGCCCCCACGCCCTCGAACTCTCGGAAGGTGATCTGCCCGCCGTTCCCGCGGCTCGCGATGGAGATCGCGCCGCTCTCCTGCTGCCCGCCGTACACGCGGTACGGGAACGCGTCGTCGGTCGCGACATGGTACAGCTGGGACGTCGGCTGGTTGTACCACGAGCTCCACGTGCGGCCGCCGTTCACGGTGATCGTCGCCCCCTGGTCGGCGGCGAACAGCATGATGTCCGGGTGGAGCGGGTTGATCCAGATCCGGTGATAGTCATCGCCGCCCGGGGCGCCCTTGATCGACGTCCAGGTCGCGCCGCCGTCGTCGGACCGGTAGGAGGCGATGTTTCCCACGAACACGATGTCGGCGTCCTCCGGGTGCACGCGGATCTCGCCGAAGTCGTCCCCGCGGCCCCACAGACGCGGATCGGTGGACACGAGCGACCAGCTCTCCCCGGCGTCGTCGCTCCTGTAGATGCCGCCGTTCCGGCCGGCGTCCACGGTGGCGTACATGCGTCGAGGGTCGCCCGGCGCGATCCCGATCCCGATCCGTCCCGGACCCTGCTCGGCGCCCGGCAGCCCGTCGCCGATCCGACGCCACGTGTCGCCCCGGTCGGTGGAGCGGAACAGCCCGCCGTTCCGTCCCGAGAAGGCCGCGTTCTCCCACGGGCCCTCGCGGTGGTCCCACATCGAGGCGTACACGATCTCCGGGTCGGCCGGATCGAGCTCCACCTGGATGGCGCCGGTGTTCTCGTCGATGTACAGCACCCTGTCCCACGTGCGTCCGCCGTCGGTCGTCCGGAACACGCCACGCTGCTCGTTGGGACCGTACGGGTGGCCGAGCCCCGCCACGAACACCACGTCGGGATCGTCCGGGTCGACGACGAGTCGGGCCACCTGCTGGACGTCGGAGAGCCCCACGTGGGTCCACGTGTCGCCCCCATCGGTCGACTTGAAGATCCCATCGCCAACCGACAGGTCCGGCCGGTGGAGGCCCTCGCCGGTGCCCACGTAGACCACGTCCGGATGGGAGGGCGAGACGGCGAGATCGCCCACCGACCCCGTGGGCGCGTCGTCGAACAGCGGACGCCACGTGCGTCCGTAGTCATCGGTCTTCCACACCCCGCCGTTGTTGACGCCGACGAAGAACACGGCGGGTCGCGTCGGGATCCCGACCGCCCCCACCGTTCGCCCGGCGCGGAACGGCCCGATGAGCCGGTAGTGGAGTTCCCACGAGCCCGGAGGGGTCTGCGCGTGCAGGGGGGCCATGGCCCCCGGCCCGAGCAGCGCGAGCAGGAGAGCGGATCGAGCGGTATTCATGGTGTTCGGCACCCGGCGGGGGTCATGTGCGCGTGGACGGTCGCTCAAACGAGGGGTCGGTCCGCCGGCGCGCCAGATCGACGGGGCAACGTGGAGCGCCGCTCCCGTCGCATATGCCGACGAGGGGGCCGAAGGCCTACACTGGAGGACCATGGAGAGGCCCGGTGTGGAGCGCCTGCTCGAGTTCGGAATCTACGTCGAGGACGTGGAGCGGTCCGCCGCGTTCTACGAGCGGGTGCTCGGGCTCAAGCGACTGCTGTCGGATCGACGGCTGGTGGCGCTCGACGTGAATGAAACGGGCGTCCTCCTCATCTTCCAGCACGGCGCGTCCACCGAGCCGATCGATACCCCGTACGGCGTGCTGCCGCCACACGACGGAAACGGGCGCACGCACTTCGCGTTCGCCGTCCGCGAGGGCGAGCTGGAACGCTGGGAGGCGTGGCTCGGCGCCGAGGGGGTCGCGATCGAGAGCACCATGGACTGGGGGCGCGGGGGACGCAGCCTTTACTTTCGCGATCCGGACGGGCACCTGCTCGAGCTCGTCACCCCCGGGACGTGGGCGACGTACTGAGGGTCGCCCGGCCCCCCGACCGACTGGGGAGGAGGACGTTTGGTGAGCGGGTCGAGGTTCGACGTCATCGTGGTGGGGGCCCGCTGCGCCGGCGCGTCGCTGGCGACCCTTCTGGCGCGCGAGGGGGCGCGGGTGCTCGTCCTGGACCGTGCCCGACTGCCCTCGGACCAGGTCCTGTCGACGCACACCATCCACCCGCCCGGGATCGACGTGCTCGACGACCTCGGCGTGGGCGAGGCGGTTCGCGCGCAGGCCCCGCCGAGCCGGCGCATCCGTCTCCAGAAGGGCCGGGAGTGTGCCGACGTGGAGTTCGCGAGCGGTCGCGCGGAGTACTGCCCCCGGCGCGAGCGGCTCGATGGGCTCCTCCAGGATGCCGCCGTCCATGCGGGCGCCGACCTCAGGGATCGGACTCGCGTGACGGAGATCGTGATCGAGGACGGTCGGGCGGTCGGCGTGCGCGCGAGCGGGGACGAGGGGACCGAGGAGCTCCGCGCGGACCTCGTCGTGGGGGCGGACGGGCGCCAGTCCACCGTGGCGGCGCAGGTGGGCGCCGAAGAATACCTGGCGTACGACGCCCCGCGCGCCATGTACTGGGCGTACTGGGACGAGCCCGCTCGGTGGCGAACGGACCGCTACCCGTTCGACATGTACATCGGGCGCGTGGACCTTCACGTGCGGGCCATCTTCCAGACCGACGGAGAACAGCTTCTCATCGGAAGCCTCCCCCCGGTCGAGGAGGGCCGGAGCTGGCGTGACGATCCGTGGTCGGGGTTGCGGAAGAGCCTGGCCGCCGATCCCCTGACGGATTCGCTCGTCGGGGACGCGCCGCCCGATGGGAAGGTCAGGGGCACGATCAGGGAGCGCTACTTCTTCCGGCGCGCGGCGGGACCCGGGTGGGCGCTCGTCGGCGACGCCGGTCACCACAAGGACTTCGTGATCGGCGATGGGATCACGGAGGCCCTGCTCCAGGCGAACAGCCTGTCGAAGGCCATCCTGGCCGGAGGCGATGCGGCCATCACCCGCTGGTGGCGGGCCCGGGACGTGGAGGCTCTCCCACGCTACTACTGGGGTCGGGATGAAGGGGCGGTGGGGCCCGTAGGGGTGCTCGAGCCTCTCGTGGTGGCGAGGGTCGGGGAGGATCCCGCGCTCCGGCGGCGCATGACGGGGCTCCCCGAGCACGAGGCCTCGCCCTACGACGTGGTGCCTCCCTCGGTGGCGCTGCGCTGTCTGCTCGCCGCCCTGGTGCGCGGGAGGCTCTCGGCCCTGTCCGAGTTCGCGAGCATCGGCGGCCGAGCGCGGGAGTTCCGGCGGGAGCTGGAGAAGCGGGAGCGCCTGCTCGCGGAGGCGGCCGGCCCGCGGGCCGACGCGCCGTAGGAGAATCGACGTTGCGCATCCGTGCGCGTCGGCGCGACGTTTCGCGTGTCGGAGGCGTCCCGCGCCGACCGGTCGCGGGGTGCGCCCACAGCGAGGGCACCCGGGCGGGCAAGGGCAACGAGCGATGACGGACCCATCTGACTCCACCCTCCGAAACGTGTCCGACACGGCGCTCTGGGTCGCCATGTACAGGGCACGGGAGACGGAGCGCAGCGAAGCGCTGTTCCGCGATCCGCTCGCGCGGCGGCTGGCGGGGGATCGTGGCGAGCGGATCGCCGCGCGGCTCGCTCCGAAGGCTCGGGACGACTGGCCGTTCGTGACCCGCACCTTCCTGTTCGATCAGCTCATCATCGACCAGATCGACTCGGGGATCGATACGGTGGTCAACCTCGCCGCGGGGCTCGATGCACGCCCGTATCGCATGAACGTGCCGGGGTCGCTCCGCTGGGTCGAAGTGGATCTGCCGGAGCTGATCCGCTACAAGGAGGAGGTTCTCGACGGGGTGAGCCCGCGCTGCCGGCTGGAGCGCGTGGCGCTCGATCTGTCGAACCGCCCCGCGCGACAGGCGTTCTTCGACCGGTTCGCGGGCTCCGGGGAGCGCGTCCTGATCGTGTCCGAGGGTCTGCTCGTGTACCTGCCGCGCCAGGAGGTGGCGGAGCTCGCGACGGACCTCCGGGCCGTCGAGTCGTTCGACGCGTGGGCCCTGGATCTGGCCTCTCCACGGCTGCTCGACATGCTGCGGAAGCGCTGGGGCGAACAGCTGGGCGGCGCCGAGGCGCCGCTCGTGTTCGCGCCCGAGGAGGGACCCCGGTTCTTCACCGTGTACGGGTGGAAGCCGGCCGATGTGCAGTCGGTGCTCAAGGCCGCCGGACGACTCGGGAGGCTCCATTTCCCGCTCAACCTGTTTGCCAAGCTGCCGGAGCCCAGGGAGATCAAGGGCAACATGATGTGGTCTGGCGTATGTCTATATTTTCCAGCCTGATAGGTTGGTTCACCAAAGCGAACACGAGAGGCGGTGCCGCGGCTCTCGGGGGGCGGCTGGCGGCCGGTCGGGTTCCACCGGGAGGGATCACCCGTTGAGGATGTGGAAGGCGGATGTCGACGTGAGACACAGCGCCAACACGACGTTCGAGATCATGTCGTGGGACGAGGAGGCCTACGACGGCGACGAGGAGGGGCGGAGGCTCACCCGGGCCCGGGTCGTCCGGGCCTACGAGGGAGAGCTCGAGGGCGAGGGCCGCACCGAGTACCTGATGATGTACCGCGAGGACGGCGCGGCGAGCTTCGTCGGCCACGAGCGCATCCGCGGTCGTCTGGGGGAGCGCACCGGGAGCTTCGTGGTCCAGCACGTCGGGACGTTCGAGGGCGGGACGGCGCTCGAGACGCTCTCGATCCTGACCGGCTCCGGCGATGGGCAGCTCATCGGGCTCGTCGGCGGTGGCGTGGTCGAGACGCGACATGCCGAGCGGCATCCGATGACGCTCCATTACGATTTCGAATGACGTCCCCCGGCGAGCGCCACTTCGGCGGGCGCATCGGCTGGTTGCGGGCCGCCGTGCTCGGCGCGAACGACGGGATCCTGTCCACGGCCAGCCTGGTGGTCGGGGTGGCCGCCGCGCAGGCCGCGCGGGCCGATGTCCTTGTGGCCGGGGTGGCGGGTCTGGTGGCCGGCGCCATGTCCATGGCGGCCGGCGAGTACGTCTCGGTGAGCTCCCAGGCCGATACGGAGCGGGCCGACCTGGCACGCGAGCGCGACGAGCTTCGGACGCAGCCTGCCGCGGAGCGGGAAGAGCTGGCGAGCATCTACGTGGCACGAGGTCTCGACGAGGATCTGGCCCGACGGGTCGCCGACCAGCTGACGGCCCGGGATGCGCTCGCCGCGCACGCCCGCGACGAGCTCGGCATGAGCGACATGCACCGGGCCCGTCCCATCCAGGCGGCGCTCGCTTCGGCCGCCACCTTCGCCGTAGGAGCGGCCGCCCCACTCGCGCTGGTCCTCCTCGCCCCTCGCCCCGTCCTGATCCCGATCGTGGCCGCGGGATCGCTTCTCTTCCTCGCCCTCCTGGGAATCCTGGCAGCTCGAGCAGGAGGTGCCCGCGTCCGAGTCGCGGCCCTGCGGGTCACGTTCTGGGGAGCGGTCGCGATGGCCGTCACGGCCGCGATCGGGCGGCTCGTGGGAGGGATCGTCTGACGCCAGCGTGCTATCATCGAGCTCGTACCCGGCGTGGACCATCCCGCCGCTGCGAACGGTGGCGGTGTGCGTCCGATCCCGAAGCGAGCCTGGCCCGGAGGTGAACGATCGAGCTCTCCTGTCGTCTCGGCGGTACTGACCTCCGTGCGCGTCGCGCCGAGCTCGCGCGCCTTTGGTCGCGCGCGGCCGCGATCCGGGAGCTGCCGGACGGGTTCGAGGCTCGCTTCGACCCCGGCGAAGTGAGCGCGTCCGAGCTCGCCGCGTTCGTCGATGCCGAGCGGGCCTGCTGCCCGTTTCTGAGCTTCACGATCGAGGTGCGGCCCGGCATGGACGCCATGCTCCTGGGCATCACCGGACCCGAGGGAGCGAAGGCGTTTCTCGCCTCGGAGCTGGCGCCGGGGGACTCGTGACCGGGCTGGAGCTCTCCGGTGAGACGATCCTGGTGGCCGGGGCGAGCCGCGGTGTCGGCCGTGGCGCGGCCGCGGAGCTGTCGCGACTCGGGGGGACGGTGTACGCCACGGGTCGTTCGATCGAGGGGGCCGACCTTCCCCCCGACGTGATCCGCCTGGCGTGCGACCACACCCACGATGCCGCGGTGGCCGTCGTGTTCGAGCGCATCGGCAGCGAGCGCGGCGGGCTCGACATCCTGGTCAACAGCGTGTGGGGTGGATACGAGCGTATGATGGAGGACGGCGAATTCACCTGGCCGCGCCCGTTCTGGGACCAGCCCATCTGGCGCTGGGACGCGATGATGGACGCCGGGGTGCGCGCCGCGTTCGTCGCCAGTCAGCGGGCCGCCCGGCTCATGATCCCGGCCGGGCGGGGGCTGATCGTCAACCTGTCGTACTGGGCGGCCCAGAAGCACCTGGGGAACGCGATTTACGGCGTGGCCAAGGCGGCCACCGACAAGCTCACGTCGGACACCGCGACCGAGCTCCTGCCGCACGGGGTGGCCGTGGTGTCGCTGTACCCCGGCCTGGTGCGCACGGAGACCGTGCTCGCCTCCGGTATCGACGTGACCGGCTCGGAGAGCCCGGAGCTCACGGGTCGGGTGGTGGCGGCCCTGTGGCGCGCACCGGAGCTCATGGAGCGCTCGGGCGAGGTGGTGGTCGCGGCGCGGCTGGCGCGCGAGAAGGGGTTCACGGACATCGACGGGGCGAGCCCGCCCCCCCTCACCCTGTCCGATGCGTAGCGGGCGGTGCACGAGCACCCGGGAGCGCACGCCGAGGGTGGTGTCGCTCGCCGGGTGGGCAGGCGCCGTGGCGAGCGCGATCCCGAGGACGCCACGGCGCACCTGCCGACGGATTGGGACCTGTTCGGATCGTCCGGGCGCTTTCTCGGGAGCGGGTCCGTGCCCTCGATCCTCGTCAGCCGGGTGGACTATGTGGCCGGTATCGAGACCGATGCGCTGGGAGTCCGGTATGCGGTCGTCTACGACCTGGTTCGCTCCGGGTAGCCCCCGCTGGCTCGTGCGCTCCCCTCCCGCGAGGTCATCTGGCCCCCGGACTCGTCGCACCACATCGTGGCACCCGTCGACGACGGAGCAGGAGAACAGGACGTGGCCGACCGGAAGCACAGCCGACGGGGCGGCGCGGCGCTCGTCGTGGCGATCGCCGCGCTCCTCCCGTCCCCCTGCGGGGTGCGGGGGCAGGAACCCGACGCGTGGCTGCTGGACGGCGGCAACGCCGATCGATACCGCCTCGGTCTCGACCGGGACGTCGCGCACTCGGGCCGATCGAGCCTCCGCCTCGAGGCCCGCGGAAACCGTCGCGATCGCGAGTGGGCCGTGGCCGTCCAGATGCTCGATGCCACGCCCTGGCGTGGCCGGAGGATCCGTCTCGGCGGCTGGCTGCGGACCGAGGACGTGGGGTCGGGCCACCTGTGGATGCGCATCGACGGCATCCTCGACGGGGAGGCCGCGCTGGTCGCGGTCGACAACATGGAGGACCGCTACCTGGAGGACACCAACGACTGGACCGCGGTGGACATCGTCCTCGACGTGCCCCCCGAGAGCGTCACGCTCCTGTACGGCGTGATGATCACCGGCGACGGCACCGTGTGGGCCGATGATCTGACGCTCGACGAGGCGCCCGCCGGCGCGTCGGTGACCGCGGAGACCATGAACGAGACGCTCGGAGGCATCTACGAGCGGCCCATGGGGACCCTCCCCGAGCCGCGCAACCTCGACTTCGAGACCGCGGCGGACGGCGGCTAAGATGGTCCTCGTGTTCCTGCACGGCAGACCCGGGGTGGGGAAGCTCACGGTCGGCAAGGAGCTGGCGACGCGAACCGGCTATCGCCTGTTCCACAACCACCTGACGGTCGATCTCGCGACCTCGGTGTTCGACTTCGGCACGCCCGCGTTCGTCGATCTGCGCGAGCACGTGTGGCTCGAGGTGTTCGGCCGGGCGGCCGAGGAGGACGTGTCGCTCATCTTCACGTTCGCGGCCGAGAGCACCGTGGGCGAGACGTTCGTCGAGCGGGCGAGGGAAGCCATCGAACGCATGGGTGGGGAGATCCTGTTCGTGGAGCTGTGCTGTGACGCCGAGGAGCTCGAGCGACGCGTCGAGTCGCCCGGGCGGCTCCAGTTCGGCAAGCTCGCTTCGGCCGAGGAGCTCCGGGCGCTCGGCCGTGACGGCACGCTGCTCGACCTCGAGGTGCCTCGAGCCGCCCGCGCGATCCGCCTCGACACGACGTCGCTCGATGCCGGGGCGGCGGCGGCGGAGATCGTGGCGAGGCTGGGCCTCGCGCGGGTGGCGTGAGCGGACCGGCGGACCGCGGGTCGCCCGGCCGGTGAGATCTCTCGATGCGGAGGATGTGGTGAGCGAGCCGGCATGCAGTCGTGTGGGGAGCGGCCTCCCGATCCGCCGGCGCGGTGCGCCGGCCGTCCTCGTCGCGGTCCTCGCGGTGGGGTGGGGGTGTGGTCCCGGCCTCCGCTCCGAGTCCTTCGATGCGGCGCGGCAGGCCGCCATCTCCGACAGCGTCCGGGCGACGCTCGACGCCTTCGTCGCCACCATCGAGGCCGGCGACTGGGAGGCCTTGGGCGACTTCTACGCCGACGACGCGCGCTTTCGCTGGATGGAGGACGGCCGCGTGATGTACGATTCCCGACAGGCCGTCGTCCAGAGCCTCGTGGAGGTGGGCGGCTCGTTCACGCATGGGACCCTCGAGTACACGGACCTCGACGTCACGCCACTCGCCCCCGGCGTTGCGGCCTTCACGAGCCACTTCAAGCAGACCCTGATCGGGGCGAACGGTGGAGGGTTCAGCTTCTCGGGCGTCATCGGGGCGACGCTGGTCCATGCTCCCGAGGGGTGGAAGTTCCTGCTCGGGCACACGTCCACCTCCCCGTAGCGGAGGGCTGACCGGTGGCGCGCATCCTGTTGCACGCGCTGGAGGCCGGACTCGCGCTCAGCGTCTACCTGGGCGTCGCGTTCGTCGGGTTGAGCCTGTTCAATCCGGAGTTGTGGCTGGGGGACTACCCACCCGACATCCGGAAGGCCTGGGGACCGATGAGCCCTGCCGCTCGCAGGCAGAAGTGGCTGCTGGGCGTTCCCGTGCTGGCCATCGGGCTCGCGTTCGTGGCCGTGGCGACCATCCAGGTGGCAGCGTTCGTGCCGCGACTCTCGTTCTTCGCCCTGTGGCTCCACACGGTGATCATGCTGTCGGTGTTCAACCTGGTCGACCTGCTCATCATCGACTGGCTCCTGTTCATCCGCATCCAGCCCGACTTCGTGGTGCTGCCAGGTACCGAGGGAATGGCGGGATACGCGGACTACGGCTTCCATTTCCGCGCGTTCTGCCTGGGGACGGGTGGGATCCTGATCTTCGCCGTCATCGTGGCGGCCCTCGCCAGTCTGTGATGCGAGTCGACGCGGGAGGCGCGGCGGGTCGTCGGGATGTCGAGATCCGTGCGCTCGAGCCGGGGGACTGGGGTCGGGTGGCCGACATCTACCGCGAGGGGTTGGCCACCGGAGACGCGACGTTCGAGACGGAGGTCCCCGCCCCGGAGGCCTGGGATCGGTCGCACCTCGCGTCCTGCCGTCTCGTCGCCTCGCGTGCCGGCCTCGTGGTCGGATGGGCGGCCCTCAGCCCGGTGTCGGAGCGCTGCGTGTACGGCGGCGTCGCGGAGGTCAGCGTGTACGTGGCCGCGGTGGCGCGCGGACAGGGCGTCGGTCGCCGTCTGCTCGAAGCGCTCGTCGAGGCTTCGGAGCGCGCCGGGTTGTGGACGCTCCAGGCCGGCGTATTTCCCGAGAACGAGGCGAGCGTGAGTCTCCACGAGAAGGTCGGCTTCCGGGTCGTGGGACGCCGGGAGCGGCTCGGGAAGCTCGCCGGTCGGTGGCGCGACGTCCTCCTGCTCGAGCGCCGCAGTGACACGGTGGGCGCCGACCACCGGGCGGTACCGGCGGACACCCCTCGCGAGGCTTGACGGGGAGGGATTTTGTGGCGATCATTTCCGCGTTCGAAAAAGTCGGGTGAGCCGGCGTGGAGTCGGGTACGAGTCAGGCGGGAACGTAGTCGATACGGGGGGCCTCACTCAGGGGTCGTCCGTTTTTTTGTGTCTCGCGGCGCGAGCCGCGACCCCGCGCGGGGGAGCCGCGCGTACAGTCACGCAGTCGGCAGGTGCGGATCATCCGAACTCCGACGGTGGACTACGAGAAGGAGCAGGTTGATGCGTACCAGGGGTACCGTGAAGTGGTTCAACGACCAGAAGGGCTTCGGGTTCATCACGCCTGACGATGGCGGGAAGGACTGCTTCGTCCACCACAGCGCCATCCAGGCCGACGGCTTCCGTACCCTCAAGGAGGGCGAGGCCGTCGAGTTCGATGTCACCGAGGGCACCAAGGGCCCCGCGGCGGAGAACGTCGTCCGGCTCGGCTGATCCGGCTCCGCCCGTAGTCGGCAGGACAGGCCGCCCGGATGACCCCGGGCGGCCTTTTTTCCGCCAGCAGGCCATCCCGGGTGGTTCGCTCCCTCCGCCGCCGCCCCCTATGATGGGATCGATGAATCCACCCCGGCCACGACGCTCTCGGCCCCGCCTGCGCGAGCGCCTCGCGCTCGGGCTTCCGTCGCCCATCCTGGTCCCGCTCATCGGGGCGTCGCTGGGTTGCGCGGCATGCGCGACGCCGGACGTGGGGAGCGTCCGCTCGGAGGTCGAGGCGGTGACGCGCCGCTGGGAGCGCTCGCTCGAGCAAGGCGATCCGGCGCGCGTCGTATCGGAGGTGTTCACGGAGGACGCGATCCGGCTCCCGGCCGGCGAGCCGGTGGTGCGCGGTCGCGAGGCCATCTCGGCCGCTCTCGAGGGCTCCGCGGCCCTGACCGAGGCGCGCTTCCAGATCGAGGAGCTCGAGGTCGACGGCGACCTGGCGTTCGCCCGCGGCACGTACGCCGTCCGGACGCCGGACGGGCAGCGGCTCGCGGGCAAGTTCCTCGAGGTGTGGAAGCGGACCGACGCCGGGTGGCGCATCCACCGGGTGATGTGGGATTGAGAGCCCGTTGTGGACGGACCGTGGACCGCGGGCGGGCCCGCGTCCGGGGTGGCCCGTGACCGCCGCCCCCACGCTCGCCGACATCGAGGCCGCCCGCTCCCGTATCGCCGGGGCGGCGCTCCGGACCCCGCTGGTGCCGTTCGACGTGGGAGGGGGCCCGGACATCTGGCTCAAGCTCGAGAGCCTGCAGCCCATCGGGTCCTTCAAGATCCGAGGCTCCGCCAACGCGATAGGGCGTCGGCGGCTCGAGGAGCTCGCCGGTGGGGTGTGGACGGCGAGCGCGGGCAACATGGCACAGGGCGTCGCGTGGAACGCCCGGCGACTGGGAGTCCCGTGCTCGGTGGTCGTGCCCGACACCGCGCCGCGGACCAAGCTCGAGGCGATCGAGCGTCTGGGCGCGAGCGTGGTCAGGACCTCGGTGGCCTCGTGGTTCGACGTGTTCCGCACCCGCCGTTTCGAGGGCATGCGGGGCCTGTTCGTCCACGCGTTCAACGACTCCGATGTGATGGCGGGAAACGGCACCATCGCACTCGAGATCCTCGAGGACCTCCCCGATGTGGAGGCGGTGGTGGTGCCGTTCGGGGGCGGGGGGCTCGCCTGCGGCATCGCGGCCGCCTTCCGCGCCCTGTCACCGCGGGTCGAGGTGTTCGCCTCGGAAGTGGAAGGTCAGGCACCCCTGGCCGCTTCGTTCGAGGCCGGGCATCCGGTCGAGATCGAGTACACCCCCACCTTCGTGGACGGGATCGGCGGGCCTCGGGTCGAGCCCGACATGTGGGAGCTGGCCGAGGCGTTGCTGGCCGGCTCGCTGGTCGTGAGCCTCGAGGAGACGGCGACGGCCGTCCGGCGTCTCGTGCAGGGCGCCCGGATCGTGGCCGAGGGGGCCGGCGCGTCCTCGCTGGCCGCGGGTCTGTCGGGCGTCCCTGGCGCGGGCAAGGTTGTGTGTGTGGTGTCTGGAGGGAATCTGGACGCGTCGCGTCTCCGGACGATCCTCGAGGGCGGAGTGCCCTGACCGGGAACCACGCGAGTTCCGGCGAAGCTCGAAGGGGAGGTGCCCGTGGTCACGATCGGCTCGTTGTGGCTCGCCATCCTGGTGGCGGCGGCCCTTGTGTTCGTGATGAGCTCCATCGTGTGGATGGTGCTGCCGCACCACAGGAGCGACTGGAAGGGGCTGCCCGACGAACCGTCGGTCCTGGCCGCGCTGGGGGACGTGCCCCCGGGGCAATACGACTTCCCGCATATGGCGTCGATGGAGGAGCTCAAGATGCCTGAGGTGAAGGCCCGCTTCGACAAGGGACCGGTGGGCTTCTTCACGGTTGCTCCTCCGGGAACGCCGAACATGGCGAAGAACCTCGGAATCTGGTTCGTCTTCACCCTGTGCGTGAGCGGGACGATCGCCTACGTCGCCAGCCGCGCCCTGCCACCCGGTACGCCATATCTGCGGGTGTTCCAGATCACCGGCACCATCGCCTGGGCGGCCTACGGATTCGCGGCGGTCAGTGACGCCGTGTGGTTCGCGCGCCCGTGGAGGGCGGTCGTCAAGCAGCTCATCGACGCGTTGCTGTATGCCCTGGTGACGGCCGGCGCCTTCGGCTGGCTGTGGCCCGACATCCTGTGAGCCCGATCCGCGGGGCGGGACGAAGAATAGCCCGACGGCCGGGTACCTCTCAGCGGGTCCCCACGCCACGCGAGTGACGTGCCGGACGCGGCGCCGCGGGGCGTCGCCCTGTTCACGAACCGGAGGAGATCACGTTGGACGCGCTCTTCGGATTCCTGTTTCTGCTCCTGATGTGCGGCATCGGGATCGGCGGCACCGTGTTCTGGATCTGGATGCTGGTCGACTGCGCCAAGAACGAGCCTCGCAAGGGGAACGACCGCCTCGTCTGGGTGCTCGTGATCGCGCTCACGCACTTCGTGGGCGCGCTCATCTACTACTTCGCGCGCAGACCGGAACGGATTCGGGAGACCAGCGGGTGACGCGCCTCCGCCGGATCGCGGCGCGGGCGGGGGCATCGCTCGCCCTCGGCGTCGCGCCTCTGGCGGCCCAGACCGTTCCGACCCCGGAATCGGTGCTCGGACACCGGATCGGCGAGGACTTCTACCTCGCCACCTACGAGGAGTCGATCGACTACTTTCAGCGGCTGGACGCGGCCTCGGACCGTCTCCAGCTGCGCGAGGTCGGTCGCACGTCGTTCGGACGTCCGGTGTACATCGCGCTCGTGTCGAGCGCGGCGAATCTCGCCAACCTCGACCGGCTGCGCTCCATCTGGCAGGCCCTCGCGCACCCCCGGAGCCTCGACGACGCCGAGGCCCACCGGCTCGCCACCGAGGGGAAGGCGCTCGTGTGGATCGATGGGGGTCTGCACGCGACCGAGGTGGCGCACGCTCAGCACACCCTCCAGCTCGCCTACGACCTGGTCACCGGGGACTCCGATCCCGAGATCGCGCGCATCCTGGACGACGTCGTCCTGCTCCTGTGGCCGTCGATCAACCCCGACGGCCAGACGCTCGTCGCGGACTGGTACCGCTCCAACGTCGGGACCCCCTACGAGACGGCGCCCGTCCCGTTTCTGTATCAGAAGTACATCGGGCACGACAACAACCGGGACGGCTACATGCTGGGCCAGATCGAGTCCCGCTACGTGACCCGCGTGGCGCGCGCCTGGGAGCCCCAGATCATCTACAACCACCACCAGAGCGCGCCTTTTCCGACCCGTATCTGGATCCCCCCGTTCGCCGAGCCGATCTCGCCCTTCGTCCACCCGCTCATGTGGAGAACGGTCAACCTGATCGGGATGGCCATGTCGACGGCGCTCGAGGAGCGCGGTCAGCGGGGCGCGACGCACATGGGCACCGGCTTCGATGACTGGTACCCGGGCTTCATCGATCATGCCAACAGCTTCCACAACGTGGCCTCGCTCCTGACCGAGACGGCGTTGTACCGGTACGCGACGCCCGGGTTCTACACCATCGACGACTTTCCCGATGGCTCCCGGGACCTGAGACCGCAGTCGCTGTACTCGAGCCCCTGGGAGGGGGGCTGGTGGCGGCTGCGGGACGCGGTGGACTACATGCTGACCGCCTCGACCTCGGTGCTGGACGTGGCGGCCAAATACAAGACCGATCTGCTCTACAACCGGTACCAGGCCGGGCGCGACGTAATCGCGCACTACACGAGCAACCCGCCCTACGCGTACTTCATCCCCGAGCGGCAGCGCGACCCGGTCGCCGCCGTCGAGCTCCTGCGGCGGCTGGCGTTCAACGGGATCGAGGTCGACCAACTCACGGGCTCGGTCACCCAGGACGGCATCGAGCTCCCTATCGGGACGTGGGTCATTCGGATGGACCAGGAGTTCGCGAATTACGTGCGCCAGCTGTTCGACTTCCAGGATTATCCGGACCTGCGCGAGTATCCGGAGGGCCCGCCCGACCAGCCGTACGACATGGCGGGCTGGACGCTGCCCGAGCAGATGGGCGTGCGCGTCATCGAAGCCTCGTCGCCGCTCGAAGACGAGGTCCTGGACGCGATGATGCCGGTGATCGGCAACGCCCTCCCGTGGGATGCCGACGTCGACGATGCCTCCCCGTTCGACTCGGCGCTCGGTGTGGGGTTCGATTCGAACCCGGTGGCGGCGGGGTTGCTCCCGCCCGGCGGCAACGTGACCGGGAGCGGCCCGGCGCTCCTCGTAGATCCGGGCCAGAACAACGCCTTCAAGGCGATCAATCGTGCCTGGGCCACCGGGGCCCGCGTGGCGTTCGTGCCGGGGGAGCCCGGCGAAGAGGGCGCCCCCGGCACGTCCGGGCACTACGCGATCAGTGGACTCGGCGACGCGAACCGGATGGTGCTCGAGCTGACGCTTCAGGCCACCCGCGGGCCGGCCGGATCCGCGATCCGGCGACCTCGCATCGGGCTCTACCGACCCTACTCGCCCAGTATCGATGAGGGCTGGACGCGCTGGCTCCTGGAGCGGTTCGGGTTCGAGTTCGCCAGCCTCTACAATCCGGACGTGCTCACCGGCCGGCTCCGCGAGCGCTACGACGTCATCGTGCTCGCCGACATGTCCTCCCGTCAGATGCTCGAAGGATTCGCGCCGGGATCCGTGCCGGGCCGGTACGCTGGCGGTCTGGGCGAGACGGGGGTCCGTGAGCTCGACCGCTTCGTCCGGGACGGCGGGACGCTCGTGTGCCTGAACGGCAGCTCCCGCTTCGCGATCGAACGCCTCCATCTGCCTGTGCGCGACGTGACACGCGGGCTCGCGCGGGACGAGTATTTTCAGAGCGGCTCGATCGTCGAGATGATCGTCGACCCGTCACACCCGGTGATGTCGGGGATGCCGGAGCGGGCGCGCGTCATCGTCGAGGGGAGCCCCGTGTTCACGACCGAGGAGGGCTTCGAGGGGGAGGTGATGGCCCGCTACGCGGACGAGGGCTCGCCGCTCGTGTCGGGCTACCTGCTGGGAGCCGAGCACGTCCGGGGCTACGCGGCGGCCGTCGACGTCCGACACGGCGACGGGCGCGTGCTCCTTCTCGGGATGCGGCCCCAGTGGCGTGGCCAGCCGTTCGGCAACTTCCGGATCCTGTTCAACGCCGCGCTGTACACTTCCGAGGTGGCATCTACCGCGCCCGCCAATCCGGGATTCTGGACGCGGCCGGACGCCGACGACGAGGCCGGAGGAGGATGACGAGCCGGTGAGCAGGACGAAGCGGCGCCGCGGGAGCGCGCTCGGGTTCCGCGAGCGCGGGCGTCGGCCCGTGGTGCCCTGCGAAGTGTGCGAGCGACCGCTCGAGGATGGGCGCCTGTACGAGCTGGGTGGGGGCGCGGGGGGAACGCTCGTCATCCTGCGCGGGGTTCCCTGCCTCCTGTGTCCCACGGACGGTCATCCCCGGAAGTTCCGGACGAACGACTTCGCGGCCAAGCTGAGCGAGGCGGTGCTCTCGACCGGCGCGATCCCGCTGGCGCGCACGCGTCGCTGGAAGAAGCTCGTGTGCCATTCGTGCGGCCGGAAGCTCGGGGGTGAGGCGCTCCCACCAGATCCCGTGTCGGGGGACGTCACGGTGGACGGTGCCGGGTTCACGGTCGAGATCTTCGCGCCGCTCACGCGTTGCAGTCGGTGCGGCAGCGTACAGGTGCGCGCCGACCCGCGCGTGAGCCTCCAGATCACGCAGGCGCTCACGGCGGCGCTCGAGCGCGGAGGCCTGCGGCCATAGCCGCCCCCACGTCGCGTCGTCGGAGGCGGATCGGGTGCTCGGGGATCCTCCTCCTCCTCATCTTCCTGTCGACGGCCGTCCTCGTCGTGTGGGCCTTCTGGTGGGAGCCGGGCCGTCTCGTCGTGCACCGCACGACGATCGACCTGCCGTCCTGGCCGGTGGGCGGGAGCACGCGGGTGGCCGTGATCGCCGACCTGCACGTCGGATCGCCGCGCAACGGCGTCGACAACCTGCGCCGCGTCGTGCGGCGCGTGAACCGGCTCGGGCCCGACCTCATCTTCGTCGCGGGCGATCTGGTGGTCGACAACGTGGTGGGCGGAACCTTCGTGTCCCCCGAAGTCATCGCGGACGAGCTCGCCGCGCTCGCGGCCCCACAAGGTGTGTTCGCCGTGCTCGGCAACCACGACCGCTGGCTGTCGGCGGACCGGGTGCAGGCGGTCCTCGAGGGCGCCGGCATCGTCGTCGTGGAGAACCGCGGCGTGAGCGTCGAGCTCGCGAGGGGGAGCGTGTGGATCGCCGGGGCGAGCGACTACTGGACGGGACACCCCGATGTCCAGGCGGCGCTCGCCGGGGCCGCGGAGGACGAGCCGGTGATCCTGCTCACGCACAACCCGGACCTGTTCGCCGAGGTCCCGGGGCGGGTATCGCTCACGGTCGCCGGCCACACGCACGGCGGCCAGGTCATCCTCCCCTTCGTGGGCCGGGCCATCACGCCCTCCCGCTTCGGAGAGCGCTACGCCGCCGGGTACGTGATCGAGGCGGGGCGCCAGCTGTTCGTGACCACCGGAATCGGGACGAGCCGGCTCGGTGTCCGGTTCCTGGTCCCTCCCGAGATCGCGCTCCTCACCCTCCGCCACGGGGAGCTTCCGGCGGACCGCGCCGCCCCGGCGCTGCCGCGCGGACCGACGGCGGCCGACAGCACGACGCCCTGAGGCCCGAGCCGGCCATCGGCGAGGCCGAGGCCTACTCGATGCGCAATGCCTCGGTGGGATCCATGCCCGCCGCTCGGCGGGCCGGGATCAGCACGGCCGTGAGCGCCACGAGCACCAGCACCCCGGCCACGAGCGCGAAGGTGCGCGGATCGCTCACCGACACCTGGTACAGGAGCGCCCTCAGCGTGCGGGACAGCGCCAGCGCCCCGAGCAGGCCGATCGCCAGCCCCGGCACGATCACCCGCATCTCCTGCGTCACGATCATGCGGAGCACCTGCCGGGGAGCCGCCCCCATCGCGAGCCTGACGCCGATCTCGCGCGTGCGACCGGCGACGGAGCCCGCCGTCACGGCGTAGACTCCTACGGCCGCCAGCAGGAGCGCCACCGCGGCGAACCCTACGAGGAGCGTCATGAACACCCTTCGCGTGGCGACCGAGCGTCCGACGATCGTCTCCAGCGTGGCGATATCGGACACGGGTTGGAGCGGATCGATCTCTGCCAGCCGTCTCCGGATGGCCGGAACGAGCCCGACGGGGTTTTTGTCGGCCCGCACGACCAGCGACAGACCCGTAAAGGCCACGAGCGCCTCGGGGACATAGATCGTGCCCTCCACGGGGAGGTCGAGGCCGTCGTGCCGGATATCGCCGACCACGCCGATGATCTCCTGCGCGCCCTCCGTGGCCCAGCGGAACTCGAGCCGCTGGCCGACGGCGTCCCCGTCGGGCCAATAGCGCTCGGCGAGCGACCGGCTGATGATCGTCACCTGTCGCCCATCGCGGCCATCGCGCTCCTCGAACGTCCGTCCCTGGATGAGCGGAATCCGCATCGTCTCGAAGTAGCCGGGGGTGGCGACGCGCTTCTGCGCGGTGGGCGACTCCTCCGGGGCGTAATCGCGACCCGGGATCACGAACGTGCCGTCGGTATCGGAACCCTCGAGGGGTACGTGGCTGATGGCCGCCGCCCCGCTGACCCCGGGAACGGTCCGGATCCGGCGCAGGGCATCATCGAAGAACTGCACACGGGATTCATCCTCTGCGTACCGGTTGGTGGGGAGATCGATCTCCAGGCTGATCACCCCTGCCGGCTCGAAACCCGGGTCCTGGCGCATGAGCCGCAGCATGCTGGTGACCATGAGACCCGCCCCCACCAGGAGGATCACCGAGAGCGCGATCTCGGCGCTCACCAGGAGGCGGCTGAAGCCGCGCGCGGCGGGGCTCCCGGAGACTCGCCCCGGAACGCTCTGCTTGAGATCGACGGCGATCCGCCGGCCCAGCACACGGGCGGTGGGCGCGAGACCGAAGATCACGGCCGCCAGCAGCGAGATGGCCGTGGCGAACACGAGCACGGTGGCGTCGAGACCCGGGGTGGCCAGCAGCGCCGCCCGGGCCGCCGCCTCGGTCACATAGCCGCTCGCCAGCCGTGACATCCCGAGACCCATGGCGCCGCCCAGCAGGCCGACGACGAGACTCTCCGTGAGGAGCTGTCGCGTGAGCCGCAGCCGGCCGGCCCCCAGGGCGCTCCTGACCGCGAATTCGCGCGTGCGCCCGGCCGCCTGCGAGAGAAAGAGGTTGGCGAGGTTCGTGCACACGATGAGGAGCAGGAAGCCCACCGCGCCCCACAGGACGAGGAGGAGCGACCGGACATCCCCCACCAGGCGCTCGCGCACGCCCTGGAACGAGAGCCGGTGATCGGTCACGCCGCTGTCGACCAGCCCCGCCGCCATGGCCTCCGCCCGGGCCACCGCTTCCTCGCGTCCCAGACCGGGTTGAAGCCGGCCCACGACCCTCAGGAAGTGGAGACCGCGCGACATCCAGTCGCGGCGCACGAGCGGAAGCCACACGGCGACCTCGTCCCGCTCGGCGAGGATGCCGGCCCGGGCCGGCATCACGCCGATGATCTCGCGGCGCTCGCCGTCGAGCTCGATCGAGGTGCCCACGACGTCGCGACGGGCGTCGTAGCGGGTGCGCCAGAACTGCTCCCCCAGCATCGCGACCCGGGCCCCCGACTCCACGTCGGACGGGAGCAGCCCCCGTCCGACGAGGGCGGGGAGGCCGGCCACGCCGAGCACATCGCCGGCCGCGATGCCGGCCTGCAGCCGCTCGGGCCCGGCAGGGCCCCGGGCGGTGACACCGCTCCCGTAGATGGTCGCGATGCTGCGCAGGAACGTCCCCTCGCGCTGCCAGTCCTCGAACTCGGGGTAGGAGACGGGGGTCGGCGTACCATCCTGGTCGTCCCACAGGAACACGACATCCTGCCCGTCGGGGAAGGGGAGGGGCCTCAGGAGCGTGGCATCCACGACGCCGAAGATCGCGACGTTGGATCCGATGCCGAGGGCGAGGACGAAGACCGTGGCGAGCGCGAATCCCGGCTTGCGCCGGATGCGGCGAAGCGCGAAACGCAGGTCGGTCGTCAGCTCGGCCAGATACTCGCGTCGCCGCGCGCGTCGCTCCCGCTCGCGGCTGAGCGTGCGAAGCTCGCCTCTCACCCGCTTCACGTCTCCGAACATGCGCAGCGCCTCCTCCCGCGCGGCCCCGGGGCTCCAGCCCCGGGCGACGAGATCCCGGATCTGCATGTCGAGGTGGAAGCCGACCTCGTCCTCGACCGCCTCCTCGATCCGGCTGCCCAGCGCGTCGCGCAGGCGGTCACGCGATCCGTCCTCGCTCACGAGCCCCTCCGGGAGCCCGCGGCGGTCGCGCAGCCGATCGCGCGGCGCATCGACGACACGCTCAGGCGGGGGCTTCGGTGGCCTCGACGACCTTCCACACCGCCTCCGAGAAGCGGCTCCAGCTCGAGATCTCGCGCTCGAGCTGCTGTCGGCCGCGTCTGGTGAGCCGATAGTACTTGGCACGCCGGTTGTTCTCGGACGTGCCCCAATCGGCCTCGATGAGCTCCCGGTTCTGAAGCCTGTGGAGCGCGGGGTACAGTGCCCCGTCCTCGATCTGGAGGGCCCCATCGGTCGTGCGCTTGATCCACGTCACGACTCCGTAGCCGTGGGCCGGCCCCCAGCGCAACGCCTTGAGGATCATCAGGTCGAGGGTGCCCTTCAGCACGTGGACATGGTCTCCCACCGGTTCCTCGCGGCTCGGGAAGCGGGCGCGGGCGACCGACGATGAGCGTCCTCCCGGACGTCGGCCTACCCCTATGAGTCATAGGGGGAACGATGCCGCGTCTCTCCTATGAGCACAAGGGGGAGAGAGGGCCGCGCATGGGCGTGCTCGGGGCGCCCTCGCGAGCCCCGGCGGGATGGGTGCATCTTCGGCTCGGCGATCCGGCTCGGCCGGGTTCCTCGATACCCCAGCGCCCGGGAGGGCTCGCATGTCATCACGCACCGCTCGCATCCTGGTCATCGCGCTCGCGGCGTTCGGCGTACGCTCGCTCGCCGCCCAGGAGTCGGTGTCCGAGCGCGCCGTGCGGGCCATCGACGGGCTCGAGCTGCGCGAGCTTGGGCCTGCCGTGACGGGCGGGAGGGTGGCGGACATCGCGGTCGACGAGGCGAACCCGCGCACGTTCTACGTCGGGTTCGCGACCGGCGGGGTGTGGAAGACCACCAGCGACGGGATGAGCTGGAAGCCGGTGTTCGACGAGCAGCCGACGGCCTCGATCGGCGACGTTACGCTCGCGCCGTCGAACCCCAACGTCGTGTGGGTGGGGACCGGCGAGCCCCAGAACCGGCAGAGCTCGCCGTGGGGCGCCGGGGTGTTCCGCTCCACCGACGGCGGACGCACGTGGCGTAGCCTCGGGCTCGAGGACACGCGGCACATCGGCCGCATCGCCGTGCACCCCACGGATCCGGACGTCGCCTACGTCGCGGCGGTCGGGCACCTGTGGGGTCCGAACGAGGAGCGCGGCGTGTACCGCACGCGGGACGGCGGCCAGACGTGGGACAAGGTGCTGTACGTGGACCAGAACACCGGGGCGATCGACCTGGTGATGGACCCCGACGATCCGAAGACGCTGTTCGCCGCCATGTACCAGCGCCGTCGCACGGGCTTCGGCTTCGCGGCCGGCGGAGGGGGCTCGGGCATCTGGCGCACGCTGGACGGCGGCGAGACCTGGACGCGTCTCGAGGAGGGGCTCCCCGACACGGAGATGGGCCGCATCGGGCTCGACATCTACCGCCGCGACGGGAACCTGGTGTACGCGACGATCGAGGCGAAGGGGGACGGGACCGGGCTGTACCGGTCGACCGACCGTGGCGAGACGTGGGAGAAGGTGGGGGACCGGAACCCGCGTCCGATGTACTTCTCGCTCGTCCGCATCGACCCCCGGAACCCGGAGCGCATCTACCTGGGGGGGACGCAGCTGTCGATCTCCGATGATGGCGGGAAGACGTGGTGGGAGGGCGATGCGGCCGAGGACATCCACGTCGATCACCACGCCCTGTGGATCGACCCGTGGGATTCGAACCACGTGCTGCTGGGCTCCGACGGCGGCCTCTCGACGAGCCGCGACGCGGGGGAGCACTGGCGAATGATCGACAACCTGCCCGTGGGCCAGTTCTACGAGGTCGGCTACGACATGCGCGACCCGTACCACGTGTGCGGCGGGCTGCAGGACAACGGGAACTGGTGCGGCCCCACGAACAGCCTCACGACGTACGGCGTCCGGAACTCCGACTGGTACATGGTGTGGTCGGGGGATGGGTTCTACAACGTCCCCGATCCCACGAACCCCGACCTCGTGTACACCGAGTCACAGGGGGGCTTCCTGTCGCGCTATCACGTGCCGTCGGGGGACCGGCAGAGCATTCGGCCCGTGCTCCGCGACGAGGAGCAGGAAGAGGCAACGGGGGCGGAAGCCGAGCCGGCCGAGCTCGAGCCCGCCGGGGGCGCGGAGGCCGGGGCGACCGGAGAGCCGGAAGCTGAAGAAGCACAACGAGATGAGGAGTATCGCTTCAACTGGAATACACCGGTGCTCGTCTCGAGCCACGATCCGGCCACGATCTACGTGGGGGCCAACTTCCTGATGCGATCGCGTGACCGCGGCATGTCGTGGGAACAGGCCGGGCCCGACCTCACGAAGCAGATCGACCGCGACACGCTCCCGATCATGGGGATGGAGCTCGATGACGAGACGCTGTCGCGGAACGACGGCATCGAGTCGTACGGCAACATCACCACGATCGCCGAGTCGAAGCAGTCGCCGGACGTCCTGTACGTGGGCACCGACGACGGCAACCTGCAGGTGACGACCGATGGCGGGGGCACGTGGACCAACGTCGCGGGGCGCGTGCCGGGGCTCCCGCCTCGCACCTACGTGAGCCGCATCGAAACGTCCCATGCGGTGGCAGGTCGCGTGTACGCGAGCTTCGACGGGCACCGGAACGACGACTACCGCCCCTACGTGTACGTGAGCGAGGACCGCGGGCAGACGTGGCGCTCCCTCGCGGCCGGGCTGCCCGACGGGTGGTCGGTGAACGCGGTGCGCGAGCACCCGCGCAACCCCGACCTGCTGTTCGTGGGGAACGAGATCGGAGTGTTCGTGTCGGTGGACCGCGGAGCCTCGTGGGCGCGGCTGGGGGCGAACTTCCCGACCGTGCCGGTGGATGACATCCAGATCCATCCGCGCGAGAACGACCTCATCGTGGCCACGCACGGCCGGAGCTTCTGGATCCTCGACGACGTGGGGCCGCTCGAGCACGCGACCGAAGCGCTCGCCGAGGACGTGTACCTGTTCCCGGTGCGGCCCGCGACGCTGTGGACGATCGCGGGCGGGTGGCCGTTCCAGAGCGATCGCTTTCAGGCCGCCGACCCGCCGCACGGGGCGATCATCCGCTACCGGCTGAGCGAGGCCCTCCCCGAGCCGGCGGCCGACTCCTCGGAGACGTCCGCGGCCGACTCGACGCGCGCGCCGCGAAGGCTCGAGATCCTCGACGGTTCCGGCGAGGTCCTGCGCACTCTCGAGCCGGCGAACGAGCCGGGTATCCGGCAGGTCGTGTGGGACTTCACCTATGATCCGCCGTTCGAGGGTGGAGGAGGGGGCGGCGGCTTCTTCGGCGGGGGAGGGAACGCGCCGCGCGCGCTGCCCGGCACCTACACGGCGCGTCTCACGGCCGGGGACGTGAGCCGGGAGACCCGGATCGAGGTCCGCGCCGATCCGCGGCTCGACGCGACGCCCGCGGACCTCCAGGCCCGTCTCGACGCACAGCTCCGCATGCACCGACTGCGGAAGCCGCTGCGCGACGCGAACCAGCGCCTCGAGGAGATGGGCGACCGCGTGGGCGCCATCCGCGAGCTGCTCGACGACGCCGACCTCGACGACGAGGCGCGTGCGCCGCTCGACGAGGCCGTGGACGCGTTCGCCGAGCGTCTGGGGGACGTCGAGGACGACCTCGAGGAGGCGAACCGGCTGGGGACCGCCCTGTTCGGCATCGCTCTCTCGAGCCTGAGACCGACCTCGGATCAGATGTGGGCCATCGAGCGCACATGGGCCGCTGCGCCGCCCGTGCTCGAGCGGGTGAACGCGCTCCTCACCGACGAGCTGCCGGCGCTCGAGGCACGGCTGAACGCGGCCGGCGTGCGTCCGAGGCTCGGCGAGCCGGTGGAGATCCCGGACCCGGACGGCTCCGTGGGTCAGCCTCCGCCGGCCGCCTTGACCAACACCGATCCCCCGTAGCGGAGGTGGGGGCTCTCGGCCGCGATGCGTCGGGCCTCTTCCTCGGACGACGCACGGATCACGATGAAGCCGACGAGACTCTCGCTCGGCGGGGTGTCGGGGGTTGTCTCGGTGACACCCCCCAGCGGGCCGCGAGCGAGGAGGACCCCGGGGGCGCCGCCGAGCTCGTAGCCGGTCACCAGGCGGCCCTGAGCCTCCAGGCCGTCGAACCAGGACATGTACGCCTCGGTCCGCTGCATCTCGTCCGGAGGCTCGAGTCGCTCCCGGTCGGGCCATACGCCCTCGAACAAGAGGAAGTAAGGCCGAAGCTGCGGATTGGGTAGCGTCGCCGGGGGGGCGACGGACTCGGGACTGGGCCCCGGCAGCGTGGCGAGCGGCGGCGCCATCAGCCCGCGCGCGAACCAGCCGCCGGCGGGGAGGAGGAGGAAGGCGGCGATCGTGGCGGCACGACGGAACATCCTGCGCCGATCGGCGCGCCGCGCGGCGTCCCGTTGGGCCGAGATGGTGGCCCGGGCCGCGTCGGCGAGCGGCGGCACGGCGGCTCCGGGCGAACGGGCGAGGCCGCGGATGGCTTCGAGACCGCGCCGGGCATCCTCCAGCTCGGACTTGAGCGTGGGCGAGACGGCGAGCTCGCGCTCGACCTCCTCGCGCTCCTCCGCGGTCGCGCGTCCCTCCAGGTAGCGCAGGAGCCGATCATCCGTTCGATCGTTCACGACACCTCCTCCTGTCCGCGCTCGGCGCCCAGCAGGACACCGAGCTGCCGAAGGCCGCGGTACACGCGCGAGGCGACCGTGTTGGGGGAGGCCCCCGTCGCTTCGGAGATCTCCGCGTAGCTGAGCTCGCTCAGGTATCGAAGCACGATGGCTTCCTTCTGGTGTTCGGGCAGCCGGTCGAGGGCCGCGCGGATACGTCGGTTCATCTGTTCGCGTTCCAGGTCGTCGGTCTCGGACCCGAGGACTACGAGCCGCGGGGCGGCGGCCTCCAGGTCGGTGTAGCGCGCCGCGCGCTTCAGACGGCGTTGCTCGTCCCGGCAAAGGTTCACGGTGACCCGGTGGAGCCAGGTGCTGAGGCGGGCCTCGCCCCTGAGGCTGTCGAGCGAGCGATACAGCCGGATGAACGCCTCCTGGGCGGCCTCTTCGGCGGCTACGGGGTCCCCCAGGAGGTGGAGGGCGAGACGATAGACACGCCCCTCGTGCCGCTCCACGAGGCGTCGGAACGCATCCTCGTCGCCCTCCGCGGAGCGGCGGAGCAACTCCGCCGTCTCCGGGGCCTGGACGTGATCCGACGTCACCCGCCGAGCTCCACCGAGGCCGGGTCGACGAACTCGGTGGTGACGATGACCGTCAACGCCAGAGGCTTCCCTTCATCGAACGCGATGAACGGATACTGCGGGGTACCGGGGAGCCCGCCGATCTCCTCGTTGGTGCGGTAGGGCGTGTAGACCATCACGTGCGGGTTCCACCTCCCGACGTTCCGACCGAGGTACTGTCCGCCGGACAGCATGTAGCTGAACGCCGGGGCCGGAACGGGCCGGAAGCGTCCGCTCGCGAACCCGGCGTCGATCTCGCGCTCGATTTCCTCCTCGTCGCGCCCGGCGAGCCGGAGACGGGCCTCCTCGAACTTCACGGGCAGCACGTACTCGCTCCCGATCGCATCGACGCACTGGGGTGCGCGAACCTGCGGGTCGGCGGTCCGCTCCACGAAGCAGTGGAACCCGTTCGACCCTCGCCGGGCCAGACGATAGCCCTCGGCGGTGAAAACGGATACCGCCGCGCCGGCGTGCAGCGAGGGTGGCCCGGCCGACAGCGCGAGGCGGATCTCCTCCTGGCGGTCCATGAGCTCGACCGGGGGGGCGGACTGCGCGACCAGGGAGACCGTGCCCCAGGGCGCGAACGCCAGGACGAGCAGACTCCGGACACCACGTGACACGGACGACATCGGTCCTCCTCGTTGAGAGCGGCTCCCGTGCTGGTCCGATCGTTGGACGTCGGCACGCCGTCACGCATTGCACGCCGCCGGCCCGTCCGGGTCGCCCGGGTCGTCTCACCGATGTACGATCAGCCGATCGAGCGGTCAGCGGTCCGACGACAGCCCCGAGGGAGGGACACGTGCGTTCCCCAGCTCCGACACTCGTGTTCGCGGCCGGTGCTCTGCTGGCGGCCGCCCCCTGCGCGCGGGCCCAGGACGGCGATCCGCCGCCCCCGGAGGGCTGGGTGGTGCGGCCGGACCACGGCAGCGCGGACGGCATTCACTTCATGGAGATGCCCCCGGGATTCCACATCACGTCGGGGCAGGCCGCCATCTTCTACGATCCCCGGCGCACGGCCGCGGGGACGTTCCGCGTCGAGTCCGAGATCTTCCTGTTCGACCCCGGGGCCCGCAACGAGTCGTTCGGCGTGTTCATCGGGGGACGCGACCTGGCGGGGGGCGGCCAGACGTACCTCTACTTCCTCATCCGCGGCGACGGGGCCACGCTGGTCAAGCGTCGCGAGGGGACGGAGACCACCATCCTGCGGGTGTGGCGGCGCTATGACGCGGTCGAGAGCTGGCCGGAAAGGGAGGAGGGCGCCGCCACGGCCCGCAACGTCCTCGCGGTGGAGGCCGGCGCCGGGGAGCTCGTGTTCTTCGTCAACGGGACGGAGGTGGCGCGCATCCCGCGGGCAGGGGAGCCCGTGGATGGGGTCGTCGGGATCCGGGTCAACGATGGCCTCGACCTGCACGTGACGTCGCTCGACGTCACGGCGCTCGACGGCCCGGGCGACTGACGGCCGGCGGGACGGCCCCCCGCCCCGCCCCCGGCCCCGCGCTTCACGCGCGAGGGGTTCCTCGCGTTCGCAGGGTGGGCCGGGCGCGGTGCCCCGACCCGTCCACCACGAGTGGAGGCGGCGACATGCGCGAGGTCGATCGGATCCTCGACCAGCTCGAGCGATCCAGACGCGGCGATTCCTGGCACGGACCGGCTCTCGAGGAGGTCCTCGCCGATGTGGATGCGGAGACGGCGGCGGCGCACCCGATTCCGGGAGCGCACAGCATCTGGGAGCTGGTATTGCACATCACGACGTGGCAGGACGTGGTGCGGCGGCGGCTGACGGGCGAGGCGGTGGTGCCGGGGGATGACGAGAACTGGCGGGCGGTCGAGGACCGCTCGGAAGGTGCGTGGGACGCGGCGCGGGCGGCGCTCGGCGACGCGCGCGCGAGGCTCGAGAGGGAGGTCGCGTCGCTCGACGATGCGGCGCTCGATCGAGCTCCGCGTCGGGGCGCGCGGACCCGGTACGTGCTCCTGCACGGGGTGCTCCAACACGACTTGTACCACGCGGGCCAGATGTCGCTGCTCAGGAAGGCGTTGGGCGCGCCCGCGGGGGATGTCGCCGGCTGAGCGCGCCGCGAGAATGACAACCGCGGCCCGGCACGTCATGTTCCGCGAAGCCAAACCACGGAGGCCACGCACGTGTCCACTCGCTCCGACGCCCGTATCGAGACGATCTGGCTCAAGACCGGTCGACGCGGGCCCATGCAGCGCGTTCCAGAAGCCACGTTGATCGAGGGTGTCGGGCTGGACGGAAACGCGGAGCGGGGCGGCCGCCGGCAGGTCACCCTGCTCGACGCGGACGCATGGGAACGCGCCACCGGGGAGCTCGGGATCCCGGTCGACCCGTCCGCACGGCGCGCCAACTTCCTCGTGCGCGGGATCGACCTGGCCCACAGCGTGGATCAGGTCCTGCGGCTCGGGTCCTGCACGGTGCGGATCCGCGGTGAGACCCGCCCCTGCGGGCGTATGGACGAGGCGGCCATGGGTCTGCGCGAGCGGCTGGAGCCTGAATGGCGGGGCGGCGTGTACGCCACCGTCGTCGAAGGGGGCCCGATCGTGGTCGGGGATCCTGTCGCCTGGGTGTGAGCCACGGCGGGTGTGCGCTCCCCGGGGTCCATGTCGCGCCGGAGGTCACGAGGCACCCGCCCGCGCCAGCGCGAAGGCGTGAGCGTGGACGCATGACCGGCAGGTGGCGACAGTGGTTCCGGGTCCGGGCGCGGTGGCCCGACGTATGGCGTGGCGTGGCGGCCCGGACCGGCGGGCGCGTGATCGAGCGCAGGCTCCAGCCACCCCTGCTCGAGCTCCGGCATGGTCCCTGGGTAACCCTGGCGGACACCGCCAGCGATCCGACGGGTTCGGGCACGACGTTCACCAGGCTGCGGACGCCGTACCGGGTGGCGATCCCGTTTCGCATGCGCATCCGGAAGCGCGGTCCGTTCGGGGGTCGGATCCCATGGGTGGGTTCGAGGCTGGTTCGGATCGGGCGCTCCGAGTTCGATCGGCGGTTCAGCGTCGTGGCAAGCAGCCGGGGTGTGGCGCGCAGCCTGCTCCTCGGGACGCCGCTCGAGGAGTGGCTGCTGGCGGGGCCGGAAGTGAGGATCGATCTGCGGCCGCCGGATCGGCGGCGGCGACGAGCTCTGGGTCCGGGGATCTTCGAGGCCGTGGTCCGGTTCCCGCGCGTCCTGTGGCGGGAAGAGGACCTGCTGCGCGGGTTCGAGCTCGCGTGGCGGGTGGTCGAGGAGCTGGAGCGGGTCGGGGTCGCGAAGCCGGCGGCCGGGTCATGACCAGGTCCGGGGGGTGCCGATGAAGGCCGTATGGATCGCCGCCGGCGCGCTGACAGCGGCCGTCGCGCTGGCGGGCTGCGAAGCGCCCGAGCGGCAGGGCATGAGCCCACCGCATCGGGCCGGGACGCTTCCGGTCGAGGGGGCCGATCTATACTACCAGATCGTCGGCACCGGGCGTCCGCTCGTCGTGGTGCACGGCGGTCCGGGGCTCGACCACGGGTATCTCATGCCGTGGCTGGAGCCGCTGGCCGAGACGTTCGAGCTCGTGCTGTACGATCAGCGCGGCCTGGGTGGCTCGACCGGAGCGCTCGACACGACGAGCATCTCCATGACCCGCTATCTGGACGACCTCGATGCGGTCCGCGAGCGGCTCGTCCAACGGGGCCGGGTCACGCTCCTGGCGCATTCATGGGGCACGCTGCCGGCCCTGCTGTACGCCCTCCGCTGGCCACAGCGGGTGGACGGGCTCATCCTCGTGAGCCCCGTCGAGCCCGGCCAGCGGTTCGCGCAGGAGACCGCGGCGAACGACCGGGCGGCCCGAAGCCTCGAGGATCAGGCGGCCATCGACTCACTCCTGGCGACACCCGCGTTCCAAGCCGGTGACCGGCAGGCCGTGAGTCGCGTGTTCTTCCACGCGTTCCGCGCGACGTTCGCCGATCCTTCGCTGGCCGACAGCGTGTTCACTGTCGAGCTCGGCGAGCGCACCGCGCGTCAGGGTCGCATCGTCGCCCGGCTCCTGATGACGCCGCTCGTCGGACTCGACCTGTGGGATGCGCTTCCCACGCTCGACGTCCCGATCCTCCTCATCCACGGGAGCGCCGATCCCACGCCGGTCCAGATGGTGCGAGAGCTCGCTGCGGCGCTCCCCGACGCGCGCGTGGTCGAGATCGAGGGGGCCGGACACCTCCCCTTCGTCGAGAAGCCCGGGGAGTTCTTCGGGGCCGTGGGCGAGTTCGTGGCGGAGATCGACGCCCGGCGGTGAGCGGGTCGGTGGCGCCGTGAACCCGCGGGCGCTGGACGACGCGCTCGAGACGATCAACCGGGCACGTGCCCGGGAGCCGGGAGATCCGGCCCGGAGCGCCGATCTGCTGTCGGGCCTCGAGGCCGTGCTGGCGGCCGAGCACGCGTCCGCGGGCGACCGCGAGCCTGGGGGGGGCGAGGCGCTCGTCGAGCTCGACGCCATCCTGCGGGAGACCGGGATCGAGGAGGGCGCCGAGAGCCTCAGGACCTACATCGAGCCCATCCTCGAGCGTCTCATCGATGCGCTCCTCGATCGCCCCGCCGAGAGACTGGCGGCATACGGGTCCCTGCGGCCGGGCGAGGAGAACCACGATCAGGTGGCGCGGCTGGTGGGACGCTGGGTCGATGGGACCGTACGGGGCACCCGGCACGAGCGGGGGTGGGGGGCGGCCCGCGGCTATCCGGGTATCGTGTGGCAGCCGGGCGGAGGCGATGTGCCCGTGCAGGTGTTCGAGAGCCGCGCGCTCCCGGAGCACTGGGAGCGGCTGGACGAGTTCGAGGGGCCCGCGTACGAGCGCATCCTCGTCCCCGTCGTCACGACGTCCGGGGTAGTCGTCTGCAACCTGTACGCGGTGCGGGAGCCGCCGGATGGCGAAGACGAAGCCTCCCGCCCCGTCGAGTCCTAGCCGGCCGCCTTCACCTCGTCCCAAAGGGGGTCGAGCGCCTCCAGCCCGGCCGTCCGCCAGTCGATCCCACGCTCCTCGGCCAGGCGGAGCATCGCCCGTGAGCGTCGCTCGAATTTGTCGATCGCGGCCAGCAGGGCGTTCGCGGGGTGGGCCCCGGCCAACCGGGCCGCGTTCACGGCGGCGAACAGCAGATCGCCGACCTCTTCCTCGACCGCGGCGTCCGCCTCCCCGATGCGCGCCGCGGCGACCGGAGCGACCCGCTCGAGCTCGGCGGCTTCCTCGCGCACCTTGCCGAGCGGTCCGTCGAGATCGGGCCAATCGAACCCGAACGCCGCCATGCGCTCCTGCACGCGGGCCGCCCGGCTGAGCGGGTCGAGCCCGGCCGACACCCCGGCGAACGGGTCCTCGATCTCCCCCCGCGGCGCTTTCGTGCCCACGCGATTCGTCCGCTCGGCCGCCTTGAGCTCTTCCCAGTCGGGCGGCGCCTCGGCGTCGCCGTACACGTGCGGGTGGCGCGCCTCCATCTTGCTCTCGAGCGCCACCATCACGTCCTCGGCCCGGAAGCTCTCGCGCTCCTCGGCGAGGACGATCTGGAAGGCCACGTTCAGCAGCAGGTCGCCCAGCTCGGTCGCGAGCGCGGGGTCGTCGCCGGACTCGATCGCGTCTGCAACTTCGTGTGCCTCTTCGAGTAGATAGGGTCGCAGGGTACGGGGGGTCTGCCGTGCGTCCCAGGGGCAGCGCTCGCGCAGGAAGCGCACGAGCGCCAGGCCCCTGCCCAGGGAGGCGTCTCCCGGGTCGGCGGCGATGACGTGCCGTGGCGAGGTCTCGGCGGGGTCGTTCACATCCTGCTCCGGCTGAATGGCGCCGGGAACGTATCCGTCGTAGGCTGGCATCTCCAGACAGGCCGGGCCCGGTGGCCCGCCGCCCGGGGAGCGCGGGCTCCCGGCCGGCAGCGGCCACGCGTGTCCATGACGAGGCGATCGGGGAGTCGTGATCGGGGAGCGGACGGCAACCACCAGGGCGTGGCTCGAGGTCGACCTCGACGCCATCGCCCGCAACGCGACGCGGCTCACCCGCGCCGTGCGTCCGGCTCGCATGATCCCCATGGTCAAGGCCGATGCGTACGGTCTTGGCGCGGTCGAGGTCGCGCGGGCACTCAAGCCCTTCGACCCCTACGCGTTCGGCGTCGCGACGCTGGAGGAGGGGATCGCCCTCCGCACGGCGGGGGTCGAGGGCCGCATCATCGTGTTCTCGCCCTGCGGGGCCACCGATGGCCCCGGTCTCATCGAGCACGGGCTCGACACCTCGGTCCTCGGGCTGGACGGTCTCGAGCGGCTCACGGCGACCGCGGCCGCGCAGGGCGGGCGTCTGGGGCTACACCTCGAGATCGATACGGGGATCGGCCGGGCCGGCCTCCCGGCGAGCGAGTGCGCCGAGTGGGCGCCACGGGTGGCACAGCTGGTGGAGGCGGGTGGCCGCCTCGAGACGCTGTACTCGCACTTCCACTCGTCGGGGACGGATGAGCTCGCGACCCGGCATCAGCTCGAGCAGTTCGAGTTCGCGAGCCGGCGGCTCGACGCGGAGGGGATCCGGGCGCCGCTGCGCCACATCGCCAACAGCGATGCGTTGATCCGGGATCGGCGGTATCATCTGGACCTCGTGCGCCCGGGCCTCTACCTGTACGGCGGTTTGCGCGGGCGAAGCTCGTCGAGACTGGTGACCGACGCCGATCCGGTGGCTCGCGCATGTGCACGGGTGCTCGAGGTCCGCCGGCTGTCCCCCGGGTCCACGGTCAGCTACGGGGCGCGGTACGTGACCCCACGCTCCGAACGGGTGGCGACCGTCGCGATCGGCTACGCGGACGGTTTCCCCTGGCGGCTCTCGAACCAGGCGGAGGTGTTGGTGAGGGGGCATCGGACCCCCCTGCGTGGCGCCGTGTGCATGGATGTGATCGTGATAGACGTTTCACGGGTGTCGGGTGTCGAAGCCGGTGGTGTCGTCACGGTGCTTGGCGAGGACGAGGGGGAGGAGATCACGCTGAACGAGCTGGCCCGTCTGGACGGGACGATCGAATACGAGATCCTGACCGGTCTCGGTCGCGCCCTGCCGCGGGTGTATCGCCGCGACGCCGAGCGGCTGGAGCCGGAGCTGGCGATGAGCGAGGCGCATGTCCGGGACGGATAGAACGGACGGTTCTTCCACCGAGGAGGTCCTCATCGAGCGGGCCCGGGGGGCGATGCGCCTGGCGTACGCGCCGTACTCACGCTTTCCGGTCGGGGCGGCGCTGGAGGCTGACGACGGGCGGATCTTCGTCGGGTGCAATGTCGAGAACGCCTCCTTTCCGGTCGGCATGTGCGCCGAGCGCGTCGCCGTCGGCCGTGCCGTCGTGTCCGGTGCCCGCGGGTTCCGGCGCCTCGCGGTGGCATCGATGGGGGAGCGGCCGGCGTCTCCATGCGGAATGTGCCGCCAGGCGCTGTCGGAGTTCGGCATCGATCTCCAGGTGATCAGCGTCAACGAGACGGGGGAGCGGCGCGCGTGGACCCTCGAGGAGCTCCTCCCGTCCAGCTTCCGACGCGCGGACGTGGATCCGCCACGGCTTCCCCCCCAGGGAGCGGCGTGATGCCCGCTGCCATTTCCGGTGTGCGGGTCGCGGGGCCGATCGTGTCGGCCCTCGCGGCCGCCGCGCTGATCCTCGGCTGCACCGAACACCCGCTGGCCCCGCCGAGCGAGAGCGCACCGGGGGTCTCGAGCGAGACCCGCGACGTATCGCTCGACGTGATCGAGCTCTCCACGTGGCGCGACACGACGTTCACCGGGTTCTCACTCCCCACCGACGCCTCGTTCACCATCGTCGCGGAGGTGCCGACCCTGCGGGCGCGCACGTTGGGTCGACTGAACGTGCCGGATACCGTGAAGACGTTCGCGGACACGCTCCGCGCGGAGAGCTACGACAGCCTTCTCGTGCGGGTCACACTCGATGCGACGCGCTCGGAGTACACCGACTTCCCGGTCACGGTGCGGCTCGTGTCGTTGACGCGGGCGTTCTCGCTCGACTCGGTGAGCTGGACCGAGGCACGGCCCGGCGTCCCGTGGGCCACCCCCGGAGGGGACCTCGGCCCGGTCATCGGCTCGGCGGACATCGCCGAGGCGACCGACAGCCTGGTCATCGAGCCCTCGGTGTCCGCCGATTCGCTGCTCAAGGCGTGGCGCGCCGAGGACGGCGGGAACGGGTTCGCGCTGCTGGTCGAGGGTCCCGAAGCCCGGATCCAGATCCGGGCGGTCCGCTTCGCATACAGTGCGACCCTCGAAGGCCGCACGACCCCGGTCGCCCAGACTCAGCTCGTACAGGATCGGACGTTCACCACCGATCCGCCGCTCCCGGCCACGGGAACCGCACTCCGGGTGGGTGGGCTGCCCTCGTCACGTCTCTATCTGGAGTTCCTCACGCCCGATACGATCGAGGGCGTCCCTCTGGCAGGCGCGACGATCAACTACGCCGAGCTCGTGCTGCGGCCGCTCGGGCCACCGCCGGGGCCGTTCGCGCTCGAGCGGACCCTTACGGCCAGACAGCTCAGCCTGCTGGCGGACCCGTTCGAGTTCGGGCCCAAGACGCCGGTCGGCGCCGCGCCCCTCTCCTTCGCGTCACTCGATCCGGACTCGCTCTCGGCCGGCAAGCCCATCCGGCTGAACGTGACCACGCAGATATCGGCGGCGGTGCATGGTTCGTCCGGGCGGATCCGGCTCGGGCTACGCCCGGAGCCCGACGCTCAGACGCTGGGGTTCTGGGAGTTCGGCTCCGCCGAGGACGTCGCCGCCCTGCGGCCGAGGATTCGCATCATCCTGACTCCACCGGCGCAGTTCGAGTCGCCGCCATGATCCCGTTCCCGCGCGCCCCGCTCCGTTCCATCCTCTCTGGCCTCGTCGTGGCGCTGACGGCCGCGCCCGCAGTCGGGCAGACGCCCATCACGGCCATCGGGCTCGGGTATCCCGTGGCTCCCGCGGACGGACGCGCCGCGGCCCTCGGCGGCACGGGCATCGGGCTGCTGGGGGGAAGCTTCAGCCTCGCGAGCCCCGCCGATCTCACCCAGCACACCACGCCGGGCTTCGGACTCGCGTTCTCGGGCGAGAGCGTGACCCTCCGCGGAGCGTCGGAGTCGCTCGACACGGGCCGCGAGCGGTTCACGGTCGTGCGGGCCGTGGCGCCCTTCGGCGATTGGGCGCTGGCCGTCGCGTTCGGCGGCGACTTCGACCAGGACTGGAGCGCCCGGTTCGTCGACACGCTGGCCCTCGGCGACGGGACCACGGTCCCCTTCGAGGAGGCGCGCGAGCACGATGGCGGTATCTCGCGAATCGACGCTTCGGTGGCCCGCCGAATCGGCCCCCTCTCGCTCGGCGTGTCGGCCCAACGGCTCACCGGATCGTTGCGCCAGACCTTCACGCGGCGGTTCGGCGATTCGAACGATGGCGGTCCACCGCTCGCCACGGCGGGCGGCTCGCAGCGACTCACGTATCGGGCGTGGCGCATCCGGGCCGGTGCGTCGCTCGCTGTGGGCGACCGCGTCCTCATCTCCGGAGTGGCCTCGAAGGGGGGAGATCTGACGATCGATCCCGATACCGACGCGAGCGTCGAATCCTCGCTCCCGCTCCCCACGACGATCGAGGTCGGCGCCAGCGTCCGCGTGACCTCGCGCCTCCTCCTGGCGGCATCCGGGGGCTGGGCGGACTGGTCCCGGCTCGGCGACGTGGGCGACGCCACATCGCACGACGTCACGTGGATGGGCGCGGGGCTCGAGTTCGAGGGCCTGCGCATCCTGGGAGGTGACCTGCCGCTCCGCGTGGGCGCCCGTCGGGCCGAGCTCCCGTTCAGCACGGGAGACTCGGCGCTGGACGAGACCGCCATCACCGGCGGGTTCGGCTGGCTGTTCCGGGGCGGGACGGCCGGTCTCCACGTAGGGCTGGAGTTCGGCTCGCGCGGGAACTTCGCCACGGACGGTCTCGAGGAGTCCTTCCGGCGGGCGACGATCTCCTTCGAGCTACGCCAGCGTTGAGCGGGTCGCCGGGGCCCTCGTCCCGATCCGCGTGCATCCGGGGAGGACGGGTGTCCACGGCCCGAGGTCAGTCGGCCGCCGCGGCCGCGCCGGCCCCGGCCCCCGTCACCCGTTCCCACGCGAGCCGCATCCGCTCCGCGAAACGCTCCGGACGCGTGATGGGCCAGTCGTGGCCGTCGGGCAGCTCCTCGATCGTGACCCCGGCGTGTCCGCACGCGGTGAAGTACCGGTCGTATTCCGCCGTTCGGTACATCTCGTCGCGGGCGCACAGGTACACCACCGCGTGCCTCGACTCGAGGGGGAGCTCGCCGGACGGGCGCTTGAGCGCGCGGACGGCGGGGAACAGGGCGCCCGGCCGGGTGACGGCGGTCGACACGTAGTCGACCATGATGCGGCCCGCGTACGTCACCCCGATCCGGCCCTCGAGCCCCAGGTACTCGCGAGCCTGCAGCCACACGGCGCGCGCGACGGTGCGCCACAACGGGAGCTCGACCGGAACCGAAGGGGCGCAGGCGATCGCCGCCCCGGGTCGCAGGAGCGCCACCAGCGCCCCGAAGGAATGGCCGCACCACACGGCATCGGGGGCGAGATCGTCCGCGATGTCCCCGAGCAGCGCGAGGTACTCGGAGGGCTCGGCCGGAAGCCGGGTGTGGGTGGCGAACGACAGGTCGGGGACCACGATCCGGAAGTCGCGCGACAGGCGCTCGAGGCCTCGTCCATAGTATCGCGGGTGGCAGCCGAGACCCGGCACGAAGACTAGCGTCTTCTTGGACGAGCCCCAAGTTTCCACCGGCACTTCGAAGCCCCGCGCCTCGTAGCGTTCAAGGTGCACGCCCGATCCTACCGGATGGGGTGAAACGCAGCAACGGATGGGTGATGACGAGCGGATTGGTGCAGCTCGGGAGCGGTCGTGCGGCCGGCGGTTCGCCGGCTCCTCGTCCCCGTCCGTTCGGTCGCCGTCTGTATATCGAGACGTACGGCTGTCAGATGAACATCAACGACACCGAGCTCGTCGAGGGGCTGCTCGCGGAGCGGGGCTTCCTGCGCGTGGACGAGGTCGAGAGGGCGGACGTCATCCTCATCAACACGTGCGCGATTCGCGACCACGCCGAGCGCCGCGTCATGGGACGCATCGGTCAGCTCCAGCGACACCGTCGCGACAATCCCGATCTGGTGCTCGGGGTCACCGGCTGCATGGCGCAGCGGCTAGGTCCACGGCTGGTGTCGTCGCACGATGTCGACCTGGTGGCGGGGCCCGACGCGTATCGAGGGCTGGGCGATCTGATCGAGGGCATCCAGGAGAACGCGATCGAGCGCGGACAGACCCTCCTCGAGCTCGACGCCGCCGAGCACTACGAGGGGGTCGAGTCGGTGCGCGCCGGGGGCGTGAGTGCCTGGATCACCGTGCAGCGCGGCTGCGATCACCGCTGCACGTTCTGCATCGTCCCGTACGTGCGCGGCCCGGAGAAGAACCGCGATCCGGACGCGATCCTCGACGAGGCGCGCCGGGCGGTCGACGACGGCTTCACCGAGGTGGTCCTGCTCGGCCAGACGGTGAACTCGTATCGGCACGGAGAGTGGGACTTCCCGCGTCTCCTCGAGGCCGTGGGTCGGGTAGACGGGATCCGCAGGGTGCGCTTCACTTCGCCGCATCCCAACGATGTGAGCGAGCGGATGCTCCGGGTGATGGCCGAGGAGCCCGCCGTGTGCCGGCAGCTCCATCTGCCGGTGCAGTCCGGGGCGGACCGCGTGCTCAGGCGCATGGTGCGTCGCTATACGGCGGCCGAGTTCCTCGACAAGGTCGATGAGGCCCGGCGGATCGTCCCCGACCTGGCCCTATCGACGGACGTGATCGTGGCGTTCCCCGGCGAAACGGAGGCGGAGTTCGAGGCCACGCTCGACCTCGTGCGGGGGGTGCGCTTCGATGACGCCTATCTGTACCGGTTTTCTCCGCGCGAGGGGACCCCCGCCACGCGGTTGCCGGAAGGCGACTCGCTCCCGGAGTCGGTGGCCTCGGCCCGTCTCGAGCGCCTCATCGACGTCCAGCGCGAGATTCAACGCGACATCAACGAGTCCGAGGTGGGTCGGACGTGCGAGGTGCTGATCGAGCGGAGCGCGCGCTCCGCGGGCGACGTGCTCGGGCGTACCGAGCGGAACAAGATGGTGGTCTTCCCGGGCGACTCCGGCCTGACCGGGGCCTATGTGCGCGTTCGTCTGACGTCCACGACCGGTGCGACGTTCATGGGGGCCCGGTGCGACTGATCACCCGCACCCTCGTGTTCGTCATCGTGATCCTCGGCGCCTTCTGGTTTACGGCCGAGAACGCGCGCGAGCTCGTGCTGATCGATTTCGCCTTCCTCAGGGTGAGGGCGTCCCTCCCGCTCGTCGTGTTCGGATCGGTCCTCGCGGGGATGGGGTTCTCGTTTATCGTCGGGTGGCGCGCCGAACGCCGCCTCGAGGCGCGCGCCGGGCGCCGCTTCCCGACCGGGGGCGGGACGCCGGACGGGTTCGGCGGACGCGACCTCGAACCCGGGCCGCCCCTGCGGGAGCTCGAGTCGGACCGGTCGGGACGCGAGGAGCCCGAGCCGCTCGAGTGGCGCTGATGCGGCGCGGTCGGGGACCGAGCGCCCGCTCGTGATCTGGGGTTGATGTCGGCCCGGAGGCTGGCGTGGGTCCACGCCGTCCTCCGGGGGAGCCACGAAGCAGCCGCCGTCCGCACTGATCGTCGCCGCCGGGGCCTACGCGGCCGGCGACGCGGTGGGTCTCGTCGTCTCGCGTGGCTCTGCCGCCGGCCATGTCTGGCCATGGGTCATCGAGGTCCTGGCGGCGTTCGCCTGCGTGATGCTCGCACGCGCGGCGCTCGGGGGGGTGGCGCCGCCCTCGCGCCCGGCAGCCCGGCGAGCCCCGACCGATCGCGTCGCATGGCCTGTGTGCGGAGCGCTCCTCGCGCTGGCGGGCCTCGCCGCCGGGACGCTCGCCGGGGCGACCGCGAGACGGGCCTGCCCGGCGTCCGTGCCGGATGGCGCGTCGGTCGCCCTCGCCGGGTCGGTCCTCGACCGGATCCCGGCGGAGGCCCGGCCCACCCGCCGCGGCCGACGCCCGGCTTCCGGGCGCGCCACCGCCCGGGTGGGGTCCGTGACGCTCGTGGCGGGCGGGCGGGTGTGCTCGCCGGGCCGGCTGCGGGTCACGCTCGAGCGCGAAGCGCGGCCGATCGATGTCGGGACCCCCGTACTCGCCTACGGGCGCTGGAGGGTGTACGGGACTCCGGGCGGGGCCCGACCGCCAGACCGGCAGGGCTACGTGAGCATCGGCCGGGTGGTGCGGATCGAAGGCGACTCCTCCGTTGCGTGGGGGGCGCCCGGCGCGTCGCCGCCCCCGCGTCGCTTCGGCCGGGGCGTACCGATCCGCGGGGCGAGTCTCGCGGCCCGGCTGCGCGGCCGACTGGACCGCCGTCTGGACGAACGCCTCCCCGAGCCCGAGGCCGCGATCGCCCGCGCGCTGGTGCTCGCCGAGGCCACGACCCTGTCGCGCGACACGCGCCAGGCATTCGTCGACGCCGGGATCGTCCACCTGCTCGCGATCTCGGGTCTCCACGTGGGTCTCCTGGCGGCCTCCCTCACGTGGTTCCTGGGGCTGTGGGACCGCCGTCCGCGGCGCTGGCTGACGGCCGCGGCGCTCGTGTCGGCCTACGTGGCGCTCATCGGCGCCCCGCCCGCCGCCGTGCGCGCGGCGCTCCTGTTCTGGGGACATGCCCTGACCCGGTGGCGCGGCCGGCCGGCGCGGCTGTCGGATCTCGCCGGTCTGGCCGCGCTCGTGGTGCTGGCGGTTCGACCGCTCACGCTCGCGGATCCGGGCTTCCAGCTCTCCTTCGCCGGGTTCGGAGGCGTGGTCGTCGGGCACCGCCTCGGCCTGCGTCTGACAGGCGGGGCCCTTGTCGCGCATCGCCGTGGTTGTGGCCTTCTGGCCCCGTTAGCCGCCAGCGCCGGCGCGTTCGTGGCCACCGCCCCGATCGCCGCCCTCCACTTCGGGCGCGTCGTGGCCACTTCGATCCCCGCCAGCCTGGTGGCGACCGGCCTCGTGGGGCTCGCCATCCCGGCCGTGTTCGCCACCGCCGTGCTGCCGGGGCCACCCGGAGCGGCGATCGCGCCCGCCGCCGCGCTCCTGCTCCATGGTCTCGCCGCGCTGGCCCGGGGGTTCGCGTCGCTTCCCCTCCGCTGGCGCGTGGCAGCGCCGGAGAGCTGGGTGTGGGTCGGCGTCGGGGCGCTCGCCACGGCCGCGATCAAGGCCCGCCGGCCGCTCCGCTGGCGCTACGGGCTCGCGGCGGGGCTGGCGGTCGCCGCGTGGATCGGACGCCCGGGTCTGCGGGCGGCCGCCGGTCGGGGTCACCCTCTCCTGTGCACGCTCGATGTGGGGCAGGGGGATGCCGCCGTCGTGCGCACCCGGTCGGGCCGCTGGCTGCTGTTCGACGGGGGCCCCGGGACCAGCATCCTGGGCGATCAGCCGCTCGAAGGCGGGCCGCCCCCCGATCCACGCGTGGGCGATGCGGGACGCCGGGTGATCGTGCCCTTCCTGCGGGCCCGGGGCGCGCGTCGAATCGAGCTGCTCGGACTCTCCCACCCCCACCTGGACCATTTCGGGGGGACCGGGGCGGTGTTCGACGCCTTCGACGTCGCCCGGGTGGTCGACCCCGGCGTGGTCGAGCCGAGCCCGCCCTACCGGGCTTTCCTCGCGCGGAGCGCCGAAGAAGGAGCGGTCTGGATCCGGGCCGCGGCGGGCGGGGATCTCCGGATCGACGACATCGCCGTCCACATCCTGTGGCCGCCCGTCCTCGGGCCGGGCGAGAAGATGGAGCTCGACGCGAACGAGGGCTCCTTCGCCTTCCTGCTCGACGCCGGGAGCTTCCGGTATCTGAACACCGGTGACGCGCCGTCCGACGTGGAGCGGGCCATCCTGTCCCGGGTGCGGGCCGATTCGCTCCGGGCCGACATCCTCAAGCTCGGGCACCACGGCAGCCGCACGTCCGGCGCGGTCGAATGGCTGCGGACGGTGCACCCCGCGATCGCGGTGATCTCGGCGGGGCGGGGGAACCGCTACGGGCACCCGCATGCGGCCACCCTCGCGCGGCTCGATTCGGCGCACATCGCGCGAGTGTGGCGGACCGACCTCGACGGCCCGCTGTGTGTGGAGGGAGCCGCCGGGGCGTGGCGCGTGGTGGATCCGTGAGATCGCCCGTGCCGCAGGCGTTCGGCCGCCGCCGGAGCGGGAATCGACGGATCCGGTCGAGCGGGCACGCAACTTGACGGTGCGAAAACGGGTGGCGAACAATGCCATGCGCCTCCGCGGCGACGATCGCGACCCGGGACGGGTCCTCGAGAGGATTCCCACGACGTCGGAGCCACGCGTGTCCAACCACATCGTGACGGTCGAGCATTTCATCGCCGACCAGCAGCGGGTCCACCCGCACGCCACGGGCGCGTTCACCGACATCATGCTCCAGCTCACTCTGGCAGCCAAGATCATCTCGAAGGCGGTGAACAAGGCCGGCCTGGTCGACATCCTCGGCAAGGCCGGCAAGCAGAACGTGCACGGGGAGGATGTGAGGAAGCTCGATGAGTACGCCCAGGGCATCCTCGTCGAGTTCATGTCCCGTTGCGGCAGCCTGTGCGGAATCGTGTCCGAGGAGTCCGAGGACCTGGTCCCCATCCCCGAGCCGTGGGAGACCGGCCCGTACGTGATCGCGTTCGATCCGCTCGACGGAAGCACGAACATCGACGTGAACATCTCCGTCGGGACAATCTTCTCCATCTACCGCCGGAGGAGCGAGGGGGCGAGGGACGCCCAGGTGTCCGACGTGCTGCAGCCCGGGACGAAGCAGCTCGCCGCCGGATACGTCCTGTACGGCTCCTCGACCATGCTCGTGTTCACCACCGGGAACGGCGTCCACGGGTTCACGCTCGATCCGTCCATCGGGGAGTTCCTGCTCTCGCACCGCGAGATGCGGCTCCCCGAGCCCGGCAGGAACGTCTACAGCCTGAACGAGGGGTACTTCACGCAATGGACGGAGGGGCAGCAGCGGCTCGTGCGGCGCTTCCGTGGCGAGGAGGAGGGGGTGGAGGCCTTCTCGGCGCGCTACGTGGGCTCGATGGTGGCCGACTTCCACCGCACGCTGCTCCACGGCGGTATCTTCATGTACCCCGGCACGGTCGCAAAGCCCCGGGGCAAGCTCCGGCTGCTGTACGAGGTGGCCCCCCTGTCCTTCGTGTGCGAGCAGGCGGGAGGGAAGGCGAGCGATGGGGCGCGGCGAATCCTCGACCTCGTGCCCACCGAGCTCCACCAGCGGGTGCCGGTGTTCATGGGAAGCCGCGACCTGGTCGATCTGGCCGAGAGCTACCTCGCGGCCGGATAGAGGACCGGTCCACACCTCGCCGGCCCGGAGCGGGCCGGCGAGACGTGGAGCCTCCGGTCAGAACCGGTACCGCAGACCCAGCTGGAACGCGCGCCGCGAGCGGCGGTCGAGCGTCGTGAACGGGTCGAGGTTCCCATCCGAATCACGGCGCGGGCCGGTATAGTCGAACAGCAGATCGCCCGTCGGATCGCCGTCCGCGGCTCCGTCGCCATCGCTGTCACGGCCCCGCAGCCGCAGGACCTCGACGCCGCGGTCGATGTTCGACGGCTGCCGGAACTCGCTCCCGAAGATGTTGAAGACGTCGGCCACGATCTCGGCCTTGCCGCGCGCCCACACACCGGGCAGACCGACGACGAGCCGCAGGTTCACGGCGCTCTGGAACGGGCTCCGGCAGGTGTTCCGCTTCATGATCGTGCCGCGCTGGTCGGATAGGCAGCTCTCCTCGTTGATCAGATCCTCGAAAGCGGCCGCGTCCGCCGCGTTCCGGAACGAGTACTCGGACGCCACGTCCATGGGGACGTAGATGAGGTCGTTGTCCCGGCTGATCGAGGGCGCCGACGAGCGGTAGCCGTCGCCGTTCAGGTCCTCACGCGCGATGTAGGAGTACGCCGGACCGGAGGTGCCGAAGTACTGCGGCGTCAGCGCCAGATCGAACCCGCCGCCGAGATCGAACTCGCCGGTGGCGGACAGCACGACCTTGTGCTTGACCTCGAACGCCGAGGTGGCGAGCTCGGGGTCGTTCGGGTTCCCGCGGATCGGCGTGCGTCCGTAGTTGGAGGTCGCCTGGCTCGAGAACAGGCTCTGGAGGTCCTCGACGTCGGACCACGTGTACGAGCCGCGGAGCGAGAGCCAGTCGCCGAGACGACGATTCACCGACCCGCTGAGGAGCAGGGCGCGGTTCGCGCCCTTGTTGGTGACCTGGACGACGTGCGCGAACTCCGGCTCCGGCCGCTGCGGAGCGAAGCCGCTCGCCGTCGGCGTCCCGAACAGCGGTCGGCCGCCCTGCGAATCGTCGAACCCGATCGGCTCCTGCGGGATGTTGAGGTCACGGAAGAACACCTGCTCCACGGCCTTCGTGTACAGCCCGTCGAGGCTCACGCTCCAGCCCCCCGGGAGCTCACGGTCGACGCCGAGCGACACCTTCAGGTCCAGCGGCAGCTGAAAGTCCGAATCGGTCACGTTGATGAACGTGAGCGAGGACGAGGGCATCTGGCCGTTGCCGCACTGCGCCGGGCTCGTGCCGGGGTAGTTCGACGGATCGAGCGCCGGGATTCCGTCGGCCTGGCTGCAGAACAGCAGCGCCAGGTCCGCACCGGTGTTGCTGTACGCGTTCGACAGCCACACGTACGGAGGACGGCCCGAGAACAGCCCGACGCCGCCACGCAGCTGCGTCTGGTACTCGCCGAGCGAGTTCCAGTTGAATCCGAGGCGCGGCTGCCAGGAGATGTTGCCGCTCGGCGACGAGGCCGTGCTGAACCCGAACGCCTGCTCGAAGGCGGGATTCGCGCGCGGGTCGTCGAGGAAGATCGGGATGTCCGCGCGTACGCCGAGCGACAGATTGACGTGCTCGTTCATGTGCCATTGGTCCTGCACGTACAGACCCATCGAGATGGTCGACCATTTGGCGAACCCGTCGAACCCCCCGATCGGAACGTTGACTACGTAGCCGCTCGCGTTGTTGGCCTCGAGATCCCCCAGACTGTCGAACTCGTACCGTCCGATGTACTGCGGCACGAAACCGTTCGAGAACCGGAACAGCTCGTTGTGCGTCCCGAACGTGAGCGTGTGGTCGCCGATCGCCTTCGTGAGGTTGTCGGTGAGCTGGAACACGTCCTGGTTCAGCACGTTGAGCTGCGAGAACTCCTCGGCGCCCGCCACGAGGTCCGTGGTCCGGATGTCCCCGCCCCCGAAGTCGCTCTGGACGCCTACGACCACGGCGGGCCACGGGACGGTCGGATCACGGTCGTCACGGATGGTCTCGAGCGAGGTGAGGACCTCGTTGTCCCACGACCCGAAGCGCGAGAAGAGCTGCGCGACCCAGGAGTTGGTGACGCTCTTGAAATCGTATCCGTTGGACGTGAACGCGAGGTTGAAGTTGGTGCGGAAGGGTGAGCCGTCCTGACGCGCGCGCGAGTAGTTCCAGCGGAACACCGCGCGGTGCACTTCGGAGATGTTCCAGTCCAGCCGCGCGAACAGGTTCGTACGCGGGTTGTCGATCGAGATCTGGTCCGAGGTCCCCACGCCCTCGAACCCCAGGCCCTGCAGGATGCTCGCCAGACGCGCCGCCGAATCGGGCGCGACGTTCGCCGCCTCCGCGTTGGCATCGATCGGCCCCCCCAGCGGTACGAAGGGCGGGTTCGTGGGCTCGCTGTTGATCTCGAACTCGCCGTTGGTGAACAGGAACAGCTTGTTGCGGATCAGGGGACCGCCCAGCGTCCACCCGAACTGGGAGTCGTTGAACTCGCCGAACGGATTGCCGTTGAGATCTGCCACGAAGCTCTCGTTGGCGTAGTAACCGAACGCCGAGCCCGACCATTCGTTGGTGCCCGACTTCGTGACGGCGTTGATCAGCCCGCCCGTGAAGTTCGAGTGCCGTACGTCGAACGGCGCCGTCAACACCTGGAACTCCTCGATCGCCTCGAACGAGATGGCCTTGGCGTTGACCTGCCCGCCCGGAACGCCGCTGTCGGCCAGACCGAACACGTCGTTGTTGACCGAGCCGTCGATCTGGATGTTGTTGAACCGGTTGTTCTGCCCCGCGATCGACGGGGCCCCCTCGACGATGTTCACCTGGGGCGACAGCGCCGCGAGGCCCGTGATCTGCCGCGACAGGGTGGGGAAGCTCTCGATCTCCTCGACGGGGATCGTGGTCTCCTGCCCGGTCCTCGAGGCGCTGAAGATGGAGCTCGATTCGACCGACACGGTCAGCGGCTCCACGGTCACCGCCGTCTGCTCCAGCTCGAACGAGACGACCTCGGCTGCCGCCAGCGACACCCGGACGTCCTGCTTCTCGCCCGGCCGGTAGCCGATGACCTGGACACGCACCGTGTAGGGCCCTCCCGGCTGGAGGAACGGCACCCGGTAGCGTCCCGCGTCGTTCGTGACGCCACCGGTCTGCCCTCCGGTCCGCGTATCGAGTACCGTGACCTGGGCGCCCGACAGCGGGCGTCCGTCCTGCCCGGTCACGATCCCGGTGATGGATCCGGTGGTGACGCCCTGGGCCGACGCGCCGGAAGCGGTCGTCGCGAGGAGCGCGAGGGCCGCGAGCGACGCGAGGACACCCTTGTACGAGGTCCTCCTCATGATGCTCTCCGTGGATCGAAGTTGTGGGTCGAGCGTGCAAACGATTCCGAGGCGGGTCTCAAAACGCAGTCGGGGACCACGTTGGCGATTCCGACGCAATGTTACACTCCGGGAGGGCGCGCAACAACGTCCGCGACGTCACGATCTTCGGTACACGATCGTGACCGGACGGGGCGGCGCTCCCGTTTCCCTACGGTGTTGGGGGACAAGGGGTTTCCGGGGTAGTGACCCGCAGGGTCCGGAAGGGGGGGCGGAGGCCGTCAGGAGGCCGCGAACGCGTCCAGCTCGGCGGCGACGTCGGCCAGGAGCGCCCGCTTCTCCTCCCAGTGGAGAAAGGCGCTCCGGAATCCGTTTCGCACCATCTCCGCGATCTCGGCCGGGGTGAAGCCCAGGTGCTTCCAGGCCCGCAGGTACTCGTCCGTGACGGTGGTCCGGCTCATGAGCCGGTTGTCGGTGTGGAGGCTCACGACGATCCCGCGGTCGAAGTACTGCCGCACGGGGTGGCTCTCGAAGTCCGGGACGGCGCCCGTCTGGACGTTCGAGGTGATGCAGATCTCGAGCGGGATGCGGAAATCGTTGACGTAGGTCATCAGGTCGCGGTCCTCGTACAACCTCGTCCCGTGCCCGATGCGCTGCGCTCCGCAGTAATGGACCGCCTGGTGGATCGACTCCGGGCCGTACGCTTCGCCCGCGTGGATGGTGGCGCCGATGTTCGCGTTCCGGACCGTGTAGAAGGCGTTTTTGTGCTTCTTGGCCGGGTAGTTGTACTCGGCTCCGGCGAGATCGAACGCGACCACGCCCCGGTCCTTGTACGCGACCGTCAGGTCGGCCAGGTCCCGCGACACGTCCGGAGACATGTTCCGGATTCCGCACACGATCAGGTTGGAACGGATCCCGAACTCCTGTTGGGCGCGCCGCATGCCTCTCAGGGGCGCATCCACCGTTTCCGGAAGCGGGAGCCCCGCCCGCGTGTGGAGGATCGGCGAGTAGCGGATCTCCATATAGCGGACGTTCTCGGACGCCGCGTCTTCACACAGCTCGTAGGCGATCCGCTCGAGGGCGGCCGCGTGCTGCATCACCGACAGGGTGACCGCGAAGCGGGCCAGATAGGCCTCGAGGTTCTCCGCGTCGCGGACGAACAGGCACTCGGCGAGTGACTCCTCGTCGTCCCCCGGAAGGTCCACGCCGCGCTCCTCCGCCAACTCGAGGATGGTGGCCGGTCTCAGCGACCCGTCCAGGTGCACGTGCAGCTCCGCCTTCGGGATCGCCAGGATGCGGTCCCGGATCTCCGCCTCGCCCAAACGTCTGCTCTCGGTCTCGGGGTGTGCCGTCCAACATAGCGACCCCGGGCAGACGGGCGCGCTTCGCTTCGGTGATCACCGGCCTGGCCCGGGCGGCGATCTACTCGTAGCGCAGAGACTCCACCGGGTCGAGCTGGGCGGCCCGTCTCGCGGGCAGGAGACCGGCCACGAGGCCGATCGACACGAGGATCCCCACGCAGATCGAGGCGATCGGAAGCGACAGCTTGGGATTGAGGATGTACTCCATCGCGGGGTCGCTCACCGGCAGGCTGTCGACGCCCACCACGACCAGGGAAGCGACCACGAGCCCCACCAGCCCGCCGCCCACGGCGATCAGCACGGCCTCGAACATGAACTGGGACACGATGTGCCGCTTGCGGGCGCCGACCGCGAGCTTCACCCCGATCTCGCGCGTCCGCTCGCGCACAACGACGTACATGATGTTCGCCACCCCGACCCCGGCCACCAGCAGGGTGAAGGCCCCCACGAGCCCCAGGAAGATCTGGATCCCGAGCCCGATCGCGTTGTTGATCTTCTCGTCCTCGATGAAGTCCCACATCGAGAGCGCGCGCTCATCGTCGGGGTCGAACTTGTAGCGGCCGCCGAGAACCCGGTACAGCTCCCGCTTGGCGCGCCCGGCGTCGTTCACGGTCCGCGGGCGCAGGAGGAGGTGGTTCACGTACTGGTTGCCGTAGATGGTCCGGAAGGTGGAGGCCGGGATGATCACGCGGTCCTCGTCCGGTCCGTTGTTGTTCGAGTCCTGGAACTTCTCCTGCATGACGCCCACCACCGTGAACGGCAGGCCGTCGATCATCAGCGTGCGTCCCACCGGCGGCGTGTCGCCGAACAGGCGCCCGGCGATCGCGTTTCCGAGGAAGGCCACGCGGCGCTTCTCGTCGATGTCGGGCTGGTCGATGAACCGGCCGCCGCGGGCGGGAAACATCCGCCTGAGCTCCGAGAACACCGGATTCACCCCCTCCATGTAGGTCGTCGTCTGGTTGTCATCGACCTTGACGCGGGTCCCCCAGCGTCCGTACGACGGGCTCCCGAGCTCGAACTCCGGGATCGCCTCGAGCACCAGATCGAGATCCGCCTCGCGGAGCCGGATCTGCCGCCCCTTGGCGAGCCCCTCGTATACGACGCTCGTCTCGCCGGGGTACACCATGAAGATGCGCTCGCCCGCGTTCAGGAGGCCCTTGTTGATCTGCGTGCGGAGGCCCTGCCCGAACGCGAGGAGCAGAACGATGGAGATCGTCCCCCACACCATGGCGAAGATGGTGAGGAACGCCCGCGTCTTCTGCGCCCGGAGATCGCCGAGGAACTCCTCGAGGAGGATCTTGAACACGAGTCAGGCCCGGCCCGCAGGCGCGATTCGAGCCGCCGGCCTCATCTCAGGCACTCGACCGGATCCAGATTCGCCGCGCGACGCGCGGGGAACACCCCGGCCAGCATGGCCACGAAGGTGAGGAGCGCGGCCGTCACGAACGCGACCTGGAGCGAGATCGTCGGGGACCCGACGAACTCCGTCATCGGGAGGTACGACATCCCCTTCACGATCCCGAGCGACACGAGCACGCCGAGGGCCGCGCCGATCGCCACGATCAGCACGCTCTCGACCAGGAACTGCGACAGGATGGCTCCGCGGGTGGCGCCCACCGATCGCTTGATCCCGATCTCGTTGGTGCGCTCCTTGACGACGATGTACATGATGTTCGCGACCCCGATGCCGCCCACACTGAGCGTGAAGCTCCCCACGATCGCGAAGAACAGCTTGAACCCGAGGAACAGGTAGGAGAACATCTGCTCCCACTGGGCGGTGTCCCACACCTGGAGCGCGTCCTCGTCCTCCGGATCGAAGCGGTACTTGCGGCCCAGGAGCTGGTACACGCGACGCTCGACGGCCTTGGTGACGTCGGAGCCGCTCGTGCGGTACACGATGTTGTTGACGAACACGTCCCCGAACACGGCGGCGTGGGTGCTGGAGGGGATGAACACCCGGTCCTCGTCACGGGAGCTGTAGGAGGAGTTCTGGACCTTGGGCTGCAGGACGCCGATCACCGTGAACGGCGTGCTCCCGATCTGGACGTCCTGTCCCACCGGGTCCTCGTCGCCGAACAGGACCGTGGCCACCTCGTCACCGAGGAACGCCACACGTCGACGCTGGGCCACATCGAGGGGATCGATCCAGCGGCCGCCGGGCCGCGGGATCACGTTCCGCATCACCCCGTACTCGGGCCACACTCCCGTGATGTTGGGGTTCAGGCCGTTGCGGCCGCGCCGGACCGGGGTCGAGCGATCGCTGTACTCGGGGGAGATCATCGTGATCCCGGGGATCTCTCGCTTGAGGATCTCGGCGTCCGACTCCCGCAGGCGGATCCCGCGCCCCTCACGGAAACCCGCCCATGGACGGGTCGTCGTCCCGCCGAACAGGATCACGATGCGGTCTCCGAGCCCGTGGAAGCGCTTGATCGTCTGCCGCTCGAGCCCGACCGAGAACGCGAGCAGCACGACCACCGCCACCGTGCCCCACGTGATGCCGAGGACGGTGAGGACGGTGCGCAGCCGCTGCGCGCTGAGGTCCGCCCACAGCTGGCGTCCCGCGTCGGTCAGTCGCATGGGCGATGCCCGTCAGGAGATCTCGCGGACGGGGGGCTCCAGCACCTGCTCCCCCTCCTCGAGACCCGAGAGGACCTCGATCGAGATCCCGTCGCTCAGCCCCGTGTGGATCTCGCGCTCCTCGCTCCGTTCGGGGCCGAGGCTCACGGTGGCGAACGCCCGGTCATCCTCGAAGCGCACCAGGCGCTCGGGGATGACGAGCACGTCGGAACGGCGCTCGATGATGATGTCGGCGTTGGCCGAGTAGCCCGCGCGGAGCGTGGTGCCCTCACCGGGAATGACGGTGATCTCGACCGGGAAGATCGTCGCGTTCTGTTCGTCACGGCCCTTGAGCGAGATCTTCGATAGCCGCCCGCTCACGGGTGCCTCCGGGAGCGCGCCGATCTTGATCTCGACCGGCATCCCCTCCTGGAGCCGACCCACGTCGATCTCGTCCACGGTTCCGCGGAAGATGAGCTCTTTCATCTCCGCCATCGTCATGAGGGCGGTGCCTTCCTGAAACGTCGTGAGCGGAACGACCGGATCGCCGATCTCGACCATCTTCTCGAGGATGAAGCCGGTGATCGGGGAGCGGATCACCGTCTCGAGCTCGCCCTCGCCGGTCGTCACGCGGCCCTCCGACAGGAGCGCGAACCGCTCCCGGGCGATCTGCACCTGGAGCTTCGCCTCCTCGTAGTTCCGGTCGACCGTCTCGAACTCCTCCTGTGACACGTAATCCCGGTCCTTGAGGGCGGCCAGACGCTCGCGCCGCTTCTCGAGCTGCTGGAGTTCGAGGTCTCGGAGCTCGATCTGGCGGCGGGCATCGACCAGCTCGATCGGGGTCGGGTTGGGCTGCACCTCGAGGAGCGGATCTCCCCGGTGCACGTACTCACCCGGCTCCTTGAACATCCGGCGCACGACGCCGGCCAGCTGCGACTTGACGCTCACCTCGACCAGCGGCTCGATGCGGCCCACGGCCAGCGCCTTGTCCACGATCTCGCCGCGCTTCACCGCGACCGTACGGGCGGCCGAATCGCTCCCGCCGTTGGAGGTGACCGCGTAGGCGGTGCCGGCGAGGCCGACGAGGACGATCGTGCTCAGGGCGATCTTGCTGCGTCGCTTCATGTAAGGGACCGTTCGATGGTGTGCCTCGCGCCCCAGAACGAACCGGCTCCGGGACAGCTCGGCGGTTCTCTCCGGTGGGATGTACGAGGTGGGCGGGGGAGGAGGTTTCGCTCCCCTTGCCGCGCCGGACTGGAGCCGCTGGGCCCTTGCCGGGTCACCCAGGCCCGGGTAGTAGTCCTCGCGTCCCGGGGAGTCCGCGATTGCAAAGGGAGCCGCCCATTTGGGTTCGCGCCTCCACTGATTTCCTGGTTCGGGGCGTGCGATGGGGCCATTGCTGAAATCCCGGCTCGCAGCGATCGTGGGCGTCGGGCTGATCGTCTTCGGGGGCGTCCGGGCCGGACTGGTGGTGGGCGCGAGGTTGGGCGAGTTCGACTTCGCCCACTACTACGCTTCGGCAAGGCTCCTGTTGGAGGGAGAGGATCCGTACCGAAGTCTTCCCTACGAGCGCTGGGGTCTGGATCCGGGACCCGAGGAAGCCGCGGGACGGCTGATCGGCGCTACGAATCCACCGCCCCTCGTCTACCTTACCGTCCCGTTCGCCCTGCTCGAGCCTCGGCGGGCGCAATGGGCCTGGAACGCGCTGCAGGCGCTCGCACTGGCCTGGCTACTGTTCATCACGTGGTTGCTCGTTCGCGATCGGCTGTCGGGGCCGGAATTCCTTCTGGTAGCGGGAGTCACCTGCAGCTCGGCGATGCTCTACTACCACTTCTTCTATTCCCAGACGCAGCTTCTCCTCGCGGCGCTCGTCGTCACGGCGGGTTGGCTGTCGTTACGGGAGAGACATACTTCCGCCCTGCTGATCGGGTCTGCCGCCGGAGCGCTCAAGCTCTTCCCGTTCGCCATGCTCCCCTGGTTCGTCTGGCGGGCGCGAGCGCGTCCACGCGCCCTCCTGGCGGCCGGCGTATTCGTCACCGGGACCATCCTCGCCACGCCGGGACTCTGGCGAAGGTTCTACGAGCACGGCTTGCCGCTCGTGCGCCAGAACGCGCTGAATCCACGGTTCAACTTTTCCATTCCCTCCGCAGTGCTGAATGGAGGGTGGCTCGTCACGGGCCACTTCGATCCCGGACCGGGCTGGTGGGCCTTCGCGTATGCCGCTTCGCTCGCGATCCTCGTCGCCGCCAGCACCGCCAGGTTGCCGCCCATCCACAAGCTCGCGCTTCTCATGCTCGCGTCGATCGCCGCCTCACCGACGGCGTGGCCGCACTACCTCGTCTTCACCATCCCGGCGTTTGCCCTCGCATCGGCGGATCTCCTGCGCCGTCCATCGCCACGCAGGCTGCTTGCGATCGCCGCGTGCTGGTGTCTGGTGCTGGAGGCAATGAACGGTGCCGACAGCCATTTCGTGTTGCCGATCCGCGTCGCGCTATCGTTCCTGCCCCTCGTAGGCATCGGGATCCTGGCTCTCTGGTTGCGGTGGTCCACGGACAGCGCTGCGAACCCCGCACTCGCGACGCCGCCGATCGGTGTCGGCGCTCGGGCCGTCGAGGACAGGGGGTAGCGAATGTCCGAGACGGTCGGCCGTCCACACGATTCGGTGCCGGTCGGAGCACTGCTGCAGTTGGCCATCGCGACCGGCGTCGCCGTCGGTGTGATCGAGGTCCTGATCGTGTGTGGGTATATCGCGTTCGGAAGGCTTCCGCGCGTCAGCGTGGACGTCGTGTGGATGGCCCCCGTGGCCGACGCGGGGCTGTTCGCCACCATCGGCTCGTTGCTTTACGGAGCCCGAATGGTGCTCCCCGGCCTTGCCCGCCCGCGGATCTTGGTCGCCGTGTTACTCGGGGCCGCGGCGTTCATTCTCCTGTTGACGGTCCGCTCGCTCCACGTCGTCGCCCTCGCTCTCCTCGCCGTGGGCCTGGGTCGGCTGTCGTCCGATCTGATGCTGCGAATGCGGGCGAGCACGCCGTCACTCCTTCGCTGGAGTCGGATTCAGCTTCTCGGCTGTCTCGCCGGCGTCACCACGTTCGGGGTGACACAACTGCTGTCAGGGGGCCATCCGGGCCGCCCCGCCCTGCCGTCCGTACAGGCGAAGGCCAGTCCGGGAGCTCCGAACGTGCTCCTGATCATACTCGATACGGTCCGGGCGAAGAGTCTCGAGCTCTACGGTCGCGAGCGCTCGACCTCCCCGTTCTTGCGTCGCTGGGCGGAGGAGGGCGTGACGTTCGAGATGGCCATCGCTCCCGCTCCGTGGACCCTTCCATCGCACGCCGCCATGCTCACCGGCCAGCCCCCGTCACGGCTCTCCGCAGACTTCGACCGCGGTCTGGATGACACGTATCCGACGCTCGCCGAGGAGTTGCGCCGTCAGGGATTCAGGACCGGTGCATTCGTGGGGAATCTCCTCTTCGCCAGCCGATCTATGGGACTGGATCGTGGCTTCCAGGTGTACGAGGATTATCCCCGCAGTGTCGGTCAGACCATCCTCAGCGTCGCATGGGGCCGCCGGTTCGCTGGGTGGGACTGGTTGCGCGGCCGGCTCGCACATCATCAGCTGCTGAATCGAAAGCCCGCCGCGACGATCATCGATCGCTTCCTCCGGTGGCAGGGGAACCTGGCGGGCGAGCCGTTCTTCGCTTTCCTGAACCTCTACGATGCCCACGAGCCGTATCTTCCACCGGCTCCTTTCGATCGAATCTTCACGCCATCCTCCGATCGCGGGATTCTCCAGCACACCGTGTCGCTCGGAGCCGGCACCGAAGCGGTCCGGCCGCGGAAGTGGGAGATGTCGGCCGCGGACCGCGAGCTCGATCTGGCTCTGTACGAAGGAGCGATCGCGTACCTCGACGATCAGCTGCGACGGTTGTTCGAAGCCCTGGAAGCGCGAGGCGTGCTGGACGAAACGCTGGTGATTCTCACGTCGGACCACGGAGAGCAGTTCGGCGAGCATCGTCTGTACGGACACACAAACAGCCTCTACATGCCCCTGCTTCATGTCCCATTGATGATTCGGCGACCCGGAACGGTCCCTGGGGGCGCGAGTGTTCGTGTACCGGTGAGTCTGCGGCAGATTCCCGCGACGGTATGTGATCTGCTCGGGGTCGACGACACCGTGTTCCCCGGACCGTCGCTCCGGGGAACCTGGTCGGGAAGACCCTCCATGCCGCCACCATTCTCGGAGCTTCGGCCGGGGATCGTGGAGCGGAGCTGGTATCCCAGCGCCGGAGGCACGCTGCACTCCATCGTCTGGGACGGCTACCACTACATCAGAAGCGGCGACGGCACGGAGGAGGCTTACGATCTGCAGGATGATCCCGACGAGCTGACGAACCTCGCCGGCAATACGGGCTTCGGCGGGGGACTGGACTCATTGCGCGTGCGCATGAACGAGGTGTTGCGGAATTGAGCGGGTTCGTCGAAGCCGGCTCATGGTGTTTCGAGGATTCGCCGCGCACCCGCGAGGGAGCTGAACGGGGTTTCGAGGGAGGATGACGGGTGGGCGTCGAGACGCTCCCCCACCTCGTCACGGAGCTAGCCAGCGCGTGCGACGCAGAGCAACGAGCTTCCGAATGGCGGATGCAACGGACCCAGCAGGCGTCGCTCCCAGTAGCAATAATCCTCGACAAGTCCGTTGAGGGGCTGCGCAGGGATGCGCGGGACATCGGGCTCCCCGTGTCGGAACGCCTCGACGAGCCGCATCAGAAGCTTGACGACGAAGAGCGCTTGGAAAACGTAGGCCATCTCCTCGACGATGACACCGCTCTTCCCCACGAGTCCCTCGAGACTCTTCTTCGTATACCGGGTCCGGTGTTCGTTCAAATCGTCATGACTCGTCCAAATGAGCTCGAACGCGGGTACGGTGATCAGCAATCGGCCGCCCGGCGCTAGAAGCTCCCCTGCCCTTCGAAGGGCCGCTTCGGGACGGTCGACATGTTCGAGCATGTCGAGGAGGAGGATCAGCCCGTACCGACATTCGGGTTGAAAGCCCTCATCGAAGGGAACCTGATGAATCACGCCCTCCGATCGCCCCAGATCGGTGACCACCGCCGGGTCGGGCTCAACGCCTTCAACCTCACCCCAAGCCCGCAAGGCTCGGAAAAAGAGACCATCGCCACAACCGACATCGAGGATTCGACCCCACCCCTCACCGGGAGTAATACGGCTCAACACGTCGCTGAGGATCCGCTCCCTGGCCCGCCACCACCAATGCCGCTCGTACAGCGCCCGATAGGACGCAGCGTATGCCCTATCCATCAGAGGCGATCTGGTTCCTCGGATTCGCGACCGACGATTCGCGACACGACATATAGCGGACGACGCTTTACTTCCTCATATACTCGCCCTACGTACTCCCCGATCACCCCAAGGAAAAAGAGAATTACACCCGAGACGAACGAGACCACGAGAATGATAGCCGTGAAGCCCCGTGGGGATCGATCGAGGAACAGTTTTGCATAGAGGGAGTAGACCGAAAACGTCATCGACGCCAGGATGGCAAGCCCACCCACGATGGCGGCCAACCGCAGCGGTACGACCGAGAACGCAAACAAGCCGTCGAAGGCGAGCCGGAGCAAACGCCCGAACGTGTACTTGCTCGCGCCGGCTACACGTGGATCTCGATCGACCTCGATCCCTATCTGGCGAAAACCGGCCCAAGCCCTCAAGCCCCGAAGGTACCGATGCCGTTCGGGGCTGCGCCGGATCTCTCGCACGACCCGTTTGGAAAGGAGTCCGAAATCTCCGGCATCGAGAGGCAACTCGACGTTCGCCATGTTCGTGACGAGGCGATAATAGAGAAAGTACGATGCCCGGAGGAGGGGCCCCTCCTTTCGGCTACGTCTCAACGCATAGACCACGTCGTATCCCTCGCGGTACTTGTCGAGGAATCGGGGGATCGCCTCCGGAGGATCCTGAAGATCGCCGTCGAGGAGGATCGTCACATCGCCCTGCACGTAGTCCAAGGCCGCCGTGAGCGCAACCTGATGTCCGAAGTTGCGCGAGAAGGAGACGATCACGATCCTCGGATCGGCCGCGGCCTCATCCTCCAGCAGACGCAGCGATGCATCGTCGCTCCCATCGTCCACGAAAAGCATCTCATGAGGTCCTCCCGGAAGCTCGTCGAGAACGGCACTCGTCCTGACCAGAAGCTCCGGGATGGTCTCCTCCTCGTTGAAGATCGGAATCGCGATGGAGACCCGCGGATCGGCTGTCATCTGGCTATTGCTCCCTTGAAATACACCATGTTCCACAGTGTAAGACCCAGACCGCGAACGGCGTATGGCTGGAAATGCTCGGTGGCGAAGTGCCGCGCCAGGAGCTCGTTCCAGACCTGGACGTGGCGTGGGTAATGCCCGCGATCCCGGCGAGCGAGGAATGTGGCGACTCCCCACGTTTCGGGCAGCACGAGGTCGAGCACGTGTATGTTTCCCGTCGGGGCCAGGTGATTCGCGAGCGTCGACAGGCAGCGATCCGTATGGGCATCGTCCAGATGGTGAAATAGGCTGTTGACAAGTATGAAATCGAACTCTCCGTAAAGATCCAGATCGGCGGCGTCGCCCACGAGAAAACGACCCAGGCGGCGTGAGCGAGCCTCGGCGATGTAACGCGGATTGAGATCGATGCCGAGATAATCGGTATGCGCGAACCGGTGAGCATTCGTGCCTGGACCGCACCCTACGTCGAGTACACGTTTGGCCCTTTCGACGTCGATCGCGTCTATTACCGTGAGCTTCTGATCAGCAAACGGTCGTTGCCAGGCGCGATACGCCCACGGCTGCTCGAGGAGCCAATCTGCGGCTCTCATGGGGCCCACCGAACCGTGAACTTACCCACCGACGCGTGCGATGGGAGGAGACTGCTGAGCCTTGCCCGGGTCTCCTCTGACAGGCGGGGGGAGAAGTCGGGTGTCTCGTTGATCGCGATGGCGGTCAAATGGCGATTGTTGACGATTTGCCATATGTCATCGTCGGTCGTGGCCGCGCCATGGAAGAACTCGAACAAGTGACGCGTAGGGTTCTGGAATCCGGCGAGATAGTAGAGTTCGGGGCAGTCTGGCGCGCTCAGGATGTACCGGCCCCGAGCGTGCGCTTGGAGGAGTGTGACCGCCGTCTCGTAGTCGATCTTCTCTTGTAACGTGACTAGGATCCCACCACGCTCCAACTGGAGTCTCTCCGTGTAGACGCGCAGACCGGGAGTGTACCCGAGGTCGCGAATTGTCCCTGGGTGGGCTCGAAGGATCAGAAACAACGTCAAATACGGGAACACGGTGAGCGTGCCCCACCCGGTACGGGGGCCCAGCATCGACAAGGCGGCGAGGAGGGCGAGGATGGAGAGTGGCGCCACGTATGCAAGGTAGATGGAACCCGCATACGGAAACTGGATCAGCGAACAGAGGGCCGCGACGAAGAGGATGACGAGGACACGGGATAGCGCGGAGATATCCAGGGCGGTGATTCGGCCACGAGCCAGGCGCAGGCCCATGATGACGGCACCGGCGAGCACGCTGAGGGCCGGTAGGTAGTAGAGAGGGAACCAGGAGGCCAGGTATCCCCAGCGCGAGCGACTCGACCAGACGAAGACGCAGAGCAAGAGGAAGAGGGCTACTGCGCCAGCCCTCCGAGCGGCTCGAGGGAGAAGCTCCGCGAGGACGAACGTGAAACAGAGCGGCGGCAGGAAGATCGCCGTCTGGAGCCTGGGGGGCGGTCTGGTAGCGAACTCGAACCGCATCCCCGGCAGCACGAAGACGCCGTTGAGCAAAGCGCCGACGGATCCGGAGGAGGCGTACGGGATAAGGAAGACAACGATCGGTAGGAGGCATCCGGCGGCGTATGGGATGATGTCGCGCGACAGGCGACCGACGCGCGCTGGAAATGCCGGTGCCGTGCGCAGGCGCCACGTCCAGGCGACAAGAAGGACGGAAACGGCCGCGATCGGAAGCACGAAATGGAGGAGGGCGGCGAATCCGCCATGCGGCCCGACCAGACGGAAGACGACGGCGATGAGGGTGGCCGCTCCCAGGGACAGGATCAGCGGAAACGCGATTTCGGTTCCTGGCTCGGACGGTCGGACGACCTCGCGCACCGCGATGGCAACCAGCGAGGCGGCGATGAAGTAGAGACCCGAGACCTTTGCGAGGACAGACAGCCCCCCTGTCAGCCCGGCCATGAAGAGCATTGTTCGTCGCCCCGACTCCATCCACGCCAGCAATGCCGCCAGCCCGAACGTCGCGAAGTACAGGTTGTACCACGACGGCATGGCGGCCGGGTAGAGAGGCAATCCGAGCGCTGCGCTCAACGCCGTGCTTGCGGCTGAAACGGCCGGCCCCGCGAATCGTCGCGCGATCCAGTAGAAGGTGGGGATCCAGATCACGAAGAAGCCGAACAGCAGGATTCGCGGCCCCATGAGATCATCGCGGACGCGCAACACGACGGAGTGCACGAGTGCCTGGCCACCGGTGTAGACATCGTCGAAATCCCGATGCGGAAGCTCGCCCGACGCGACCCGCGCTGCGGCCTGGGCGAGGGTCCCCTCGTCATGGGGAATCCACCCGTGATCGAGGGTCGTCCAGACGTACAGGCAGCAGGCGACCCAGCCGATCCCGAGGAGCCAGCTGCCCCAGCGCCGGTTGTGCCTTGCTCGCGTCATCATTCACCGAGTTCGTGCCGAGACCCTGGCCCGTCCGCGATCTCGTCGGACGAATGGCCGCGTCGGTCGCACGTGTGAGCAAGAGCTGTACTCGGCGTCGTCACTTCGTGCGGGCCGCGAGCGCACGTCATGTGGCGTGTGCCGCCGGGCTCTGCGTGGTTGCAGGCGCGTCCGAGCCTGGTGGACGTGGGTCCCGTCGTCCGGCCAGGAGCAGCATCGTGGCCAGGAAGGCTCTCCGGCCGGCGGCGTAGAGCCCGGGATCAACGCCGGGGATGGGGGCGAACGACAGCACGCACAGCGCGAACGCCAGCTGCCGGATGATGATCGACGCGTCGAGCCTCACGCTCCGCGCGCCCGCGACGACGGCGGCGGGGTACAGCGCCAGGTCGTAGTGGATCCAGGACAGCGGGGGCCACAGCAGGGCCACGGCGAGCACACCGAGCCCGAGATCCGACGGGCACAGCTGCCGTCGCTTCCCGGACACGACGTAGACCACGGCGGCGAGTCCGACCACGACGCCACCGACGATCGACGCGATCGGCAGGGGTGCGCCGGCCGCGGCCAAGACACGGGCGAACGATCCGTTCGCGCTCAGAGTGATCCAGTTGAGGCTCGCGGAGCGCAGCGCTTCGTAGGCGCCGGCCGGATGAACTCCGGGGAACGCGAACCCCGCCAGCGTCAAAGCGGCGGTCGAAACGATGAGCGATGTGGCGGCTCGGAATCGCCGGTGGAGGAGGAGGGGCAGGATGAGGAGCACCGGAAACACCTTCAGCACCGTGGCGAGGCCGAGAGCCACGCCGCCGCCGACGGAATCCGACCGGGACGTGGACCAGATGGCGAACGCGATGAGGACCGCCACCACCCCGCTTTGCGTCCCGTGGTGGATCGCCAGGATGCCGGCGTGCGTCCACAGGGAGAGGAGGGCGAGGGGAGCGGCCACCCACGCGGGGAACTGCGCCAGCCGACAGGCCAGGAGCATGACGAGCACGACGCACACGAGGGTCACCGCGATCGCGAGCGGGTACAGACGTGAGGGCGGTACCAGCAGCAACGGCGTCATCGCGACCAGGGCGCCGGGGGTCCTGGGATGGGCGACCGCGGTCGAATCGAGCTCCGCGGTGAGCCTGACTCGATACGGCAGCCCGTACCGGCGGGCGAGCTCCTCCGGATTCGCGTACGGATCCTCCCCGGCCACGGCGGCCCGCGTCACGAGCCAGTCCGCGACCACATCAGGACCCAGGGACGTAGGGAAGCGTGCGGCGATCAGATAGGCCGGAAGGCCGATGATGAAGCAAAGAAGGACGAGGAGGACCGCCTGACGCACTCGGAGACCGGGTGCGGCGAGGGAGGAGCCCCGGTCGCTCATGGATCCGCGATCCACCTCTCATCACGCGGCAGCGCGACGGGTCGCGGCCGGGACTCCAGATACGCCAGCAGGGCGTCGAGATCCACGATGCCGGTCTCGACGGTCTCGTCCGCCTCGAGGAACATGTCGTACCCGCTCCCCCCCTGGGCCATGAAGTCGTTGACGGCCACGGTGTAGCGGCCGTCGGGCACGATCGGGGTGCCGTCCTCGAGCTCGACTCCCCGGATTCGCGAGCCCTGGCCGCCCTCCGGATGATAGCGGACGCGAATCCCGCTGAGCTGCGCGTCCGCCCCTTCGTCCTCGAGTGAGTGCTCGAGGGCCCGGAGGAGCACGTCGCCGGAGACGCGGAGCCGCAGGAGGCGGTTCCCGAACGGCTGGACCTCGAACAGCTCGGCGTAGGTGATCGGCCCCGCGGGCAGCGGACGGCGGATGCCGCCGTTGTTCATCATCGAGATCTGGGCTCCGGCCGCACTCCGCTGGGCGTCGGCGATCAGCCGCCCCAGCGGGTATCCCCCGCGCCGGGGCTTGGCGGCGGGGGAGGCGAGCACGGTCACGACGCGGGACATGCGGTCGTCGAGCTTCGCGCGATATCCTGCCACGATCGCCGCGACGGTCGAGTCGGGGGTGACTTCCTCGGCATAGGCGGTCGTGATCTCGAGCAGCCGGGCGGAGACGCCGCCCTCCGGCCCGCGATCGAGGCGCCCGAGCCCGAATGCGGTGGAGTTCGCCCAGGACTGCACCACGGGGGCGCCGTGCACGGTCGTCTCGACCCGAGAGTGCGTGTGACCGGTGACCACGTAGTCGAAGCGTGCGGTCGCGCGTCGAATCTCGTCGATCGCCTCGCCGGCGCAGGTCCCCGCCTCCGGACAGAACGCCCCCTCGTGCATCACGAGGACGACGAAGTCGACCCCCGCGGCCAGGACCTCGGGCACGTAGCGGTCCACGGCCTCGGCGATCGACCGGAACTCGTAATCGACCACGTTCTCGGGCCGCGTCGTCCACGGCGTTGAGCGCGTGGTCATGCCCACGAAGCCGATGCGCACGCCGTCCCGCTCGATGATCGCCCACGGACGGGCCCAATCGGGGTGCCGGTCGGTGCCCTTCAGGTAGATGTTCGCCCCCAGCATCGGAAAGCCGGCCTGCCGCATGCGGGCCCGGAGCACGTCCACGCCCCAGTCGAACTCGTGGTTCCCGATCGCCGCCACGTCGTAGCCGATGGCGTTGAACACTTCGATCGCCGAGGCCCCGTCGATGAGGTTCGAGATCAGGGTGCCCTGCATGATGTCGCCACCCGATACCACGAACAGCGGGCACGCCGGCGTCTCGGCCCTCGCCCGGACCACGTAGGCGGCGATCGTCGCCGAGCCGCCCACGAGTCGTCCGCGCGAGGATGGCGTCTCGGCGGCCAGGAGGTGGCCGTGCGTGTCGTTGGTCGAGAATATCCGCGCGCAGGTCGCGTGGCCCGCCGGGGGACCCGCAGCGGCCGGCGGCCCGGCGGTGGCGCACGACAACGACGCCAGCGCGATCAGCAGGGTCGCGGCGACCCGGAGGCGACGGCCGTGGGCGTGAGGCTCGGCTCGGCTCACCGGCGTCAGGCGCGCTGCAGGGCGTTCTTGCGCTCGAGGTCGACCAATGGGGCGGCGTAGTTGCCCGTCCAGCACGCATCGCAGAAGGGGCCGACGCTCCCCACTGCGCTTTGCATGCCCTCCATGGAAAGGTAGCCCAGGGAGTCGACGCCCAGGTGGTCGCGGATCTCCTCGACCGAGTGGCCGGAGCCGATCAGCTCCTCCTTGGTCGGCATGTCGATCCCGTAGTAGCACGGGTGGCGGACGGGTGGGGAAGCGACTCGGAAGTGTACCTCCTTCGCTCCCGCCTCGCGGAGGAGCGCCACGAGGCCGCGACTCGTCGTGCCGCGCACCAGGGAGTCGTCCACTACGATGAGGCGCTTGCCCGCGACGAGCTCCCGCACGGGGTTGTACTTGACCCGCACCTTGAAATCGCGTCCCGCCTGGGTCGGATGGATGAACGTCCGCCCGACATAGTGGTTTCGGATGAGGGCGAGCTCGAACGGGACCCCGCTCTCCTCCGCGAACCCGAGCGCCGCGGAGTTCGAGGAATCGGGCACCGCGAACACGCAGTCGCCGTGCGCGGGGTGCTCGCGGGCGAGCTGGCGGCCGAACTCGCGCCGGGCGCGGTCGACGCTCAACCCCCACACGCGCGAGTCGGGTCGCGCGAAGTACACGAGCTCGAACAGACACGACCGCGTCTCCGCAGGCGGCAGAGGGCGCATCGACTCGACGTGACCATCCCGGATGCGGAGGACCTCGCCGGGCCGGATCTCGCGCACGTACGCGGCCCCGAGGATGTCGAGCGCGCAGGTTTCCGACGCGACCACCACGGCCTCGCCGAGCCGACCGAGAACCAGCGGCCGGAAGCCGCGCGGGTCGCGGGTCGCGTACAAGGTGTCGCCGATGCACAGGACGAGCGAGAACGCCCCCACCACCTGCGAGAGCGCATCGTCGACCTGCTGCTCCTGCTCCTCGCGCCGCGAGCGCGCGATCAGATGGACGATGGCCTCCGAATCGGAGTCGGTCTGAAAGATGGCCCCTTCGCGCGACAGGCGGTCCCTGAGCTCGTTGGCGTTCGTGAGGTTGCCGTTGTGCGCCAGCGCGAGGGGGTGATCCCGGTAGTCGACGAGCACGGGCTGTGCGTTCCTGAGGCTCGACCCGCCGGAGGTGGAATAGCGCACGTGCCCGATGGCGAGCGAGCCCTCGAGCGATTCGAGGCGCTCGTCGTCGAACACGTCGGCGACGAGTCCCATTCCCTTGTGCGCGTGCGCCCGTCCGCGGGCGTCGACCGTGACGATCCCGGCCGATTCCTGGCCCCGGTGCTGGAGAGCGTACAGGGCGAGGAACGCCATCTCCGCCGCGGCCTTCGACCCGCTCACGGCGACCACGCCGCACTCCTCCCTGGGCTTGTCCGAGTCCAGCACGCTCATGATCTCATGCCGTGAGACCGGCCTCCTCCCGCATGCGTCGGGGAAGGGCGCTCTCGTAGATGCGGCCCAGCTCCTCCACGTCCACGCGCACGCGGTGGCCGCCCCCGTGAACCTCGTAGGTGCCGCGCGGCCCGGCCACCCGGCCGATGCGCGCCGCCGGCACCTCGTGCGCGCCGGCGAGCGTCATCAGCTGGTCGACTCGCCCGGGGGCGCAGCTCACCACCACGCGGGATTGCGTCTCCCCGAACCACAGGGCCGCCGCCGCCGGTTCCCCGACGCGCGGGGCGTGGTCCAGGTCGGCTTCGAGACCCAGGGGGCCTCCGTGCGCGCCGATGGCGCACTCCGCGAGCGCGATCGCCAGCCCGCCGTCGGCGCAGTCGTGCGCCGAGCGGGCCACGCCGACCTCGCCGACCGCCACCAGGAGCTCGACCAGGCGCCGCGCCTCGTCCAGATCAAGCGCCGGCGGGGGTCCCGCCACGAGCCCTCCGACGGCGGCCAGATACTCCGATCCGCCGATCTCGTCCCGTGTCGCGCCGAGGACGACGATCACGTCGCCGGGCTCCCGGAACGACGACCCGATGCGCAGGTCGCGGTCCTCGAGCACCCCCAGCATGCCGACCACGGGAGTCGGATACACGGGCTGCCCGCCGGTCTCGTTGTACAGCGACACGTTGCCCCCCGTGACCGGGGTGCCGAGGGCGCGGCACGCCTCCCCCATGCCGGCCACGGCCTCGGCCAGCTGATGGTAGACGGCGGGCCGGAGCGGACTCCCGAAGTTGAGGCAGTTCGTGATGGCGAGCGGGCGGGCGCCCGCACAGGCCACGTTGCGGGCGGCCTCGGCGACGGCGATGCGGCCGCCCGTGCGCGGCTCCAGATACGTATACCGGCCGTTGCCGTCGGTCGTCGCCGCCAGCGCGCGCTTCCCCGCCGGGAGCCTCAGCACCGCGGCGTCGGCCCCGGGCCCGGCCAGCGTGTTCGTCTGGACCGAGGTGTCGTACTGCTCGTGGATCCAGCGCTTCGAGGCGATGGTGGGCGCATCGAGCAGCGTGCGGAGGGCGGCGTCCACGTCGGCGTCGCAGCCGAACGTCCGGTGGGCCGACAGATCCATCTCCCGCAGCCGGCCGATCTCCGGGTCCTCGACGCCCTCGCGCGTATAGGTCGGGCACTCGTTCACCAGCGGATCGACCGGGATCTCGGCCACCACGCGGCCATCCTCGCGGACCCGGAAGACGCCGTCGTCGGTCACCTTCCCGATCGTGGCCGCCTGCAGGTCCCAGCGCTCCAGCACCTCGCGCACCGCCTCCTCGCATTCGGGCCGGGCCACCAGGAGCATGCGCTCCTGCGACTCCGACAGGAGGATCTCGTACGGCGTCATCCCCTCCTCGCGCACCGGGACGAGGGCGACGTCGATGTCGATCCCCGATCCCGAGCGCGCCGCCATCTCGGTCGCGCTGGAGGTGAGCCCGGCGGCGCCCATGTCCTGGATCCCGACCAGCAGGTCGCGTCCGATGAGCTCGAGGCTGGCCTCGAGCAGGAGCTTCTCGGTGAACGGATCGCCCACCTGCACCTGAGGCCGGCTGTCGGCGCTCTCCTCGTCCAGCTCCCCGGAGGCGAACGTGGCGCCGTGGATCCCATCCCGCCCCGTTCGGGCGCCGACCGCCATCACCGGGTTGCCCACTCCTCTGGCCTCGCCCCGGATCAGCCGCTCGAGCGGCACCACGCCCACGCACATCACGTTGACGAGCGGGTTCTTCTCGTACGCGGGGTCGAACACCGTCTCCCCGCCGACCGTGGGGACGCCGACGCAGTTCCCGTAGTCCCCCACGCCGCGCACCACTCCGTCGAGCAGGTAGCGCGCGCGCGGCGAGTCCAGCGTGCCGAAGCGGAGGCTGTCGAACAGCGCGATGGGGCGGGCGCCCATGGTGAACACGTCGCGCAGGATGCCCCCCGAGCCGGTGGCGGCGCCCTGGTAGGGCTCGACGGCCGATGGGTGGTTGTGCGACTCGATCTTGAACGCCACCCCCCAGCCCTCGCCGACGTCGATCACGCCGGCGTTCTCGCCCGGCCCCTGGACGACCGCGTCCCCATGTGTGGGAAGCGTCCGGAGGAGGGGACGCGAGTTCTTGTACCCGCAGTGCTCCGACCACATGGCACTGAACACGCCGAGCTCGGCGAGCGTCGGCGCGCGCCCCAGGATCGCGAGGATGCGCTCGTACTCCGCGGGGCTCAGCCCGTGCTCGTGCACGAGCTCCGGGGTGATGTCGAGGTCGCGCTCGGGTGAGGCCACCGCGCCGGTCACGAGCCGACCCCGACGGTCTCTGCGCCCCGGCGGTGCGGCCGATCGCCGCCGCCCACGGAGCGGGCGAGCGAGGCGAACACGCCGAGCCCGTCCGTATTGCCCAGGTAGCCGAGCGACACCCGCTCGGGGTGCGGCATGAGCCCGAGCACGTTGCCGGCCTCGTTGATGATGCCGGCGATGTTGCGCGCGGAGCCGTTGGGGTTGGCCGCGTCGGTGGGCTCGCCGCTCCCGTCCACGTATCTGAACACGACCCGCCGCTCCGCCTCGAGACGGTCCAGCGTACCCGAGTCGGCCACGAACTGGCCCTCGCCGTGCGCGATCGGGATCGACAGACGCTCCCCCTCCCGGTAGGCGCGCGAGAACGGCGTGGCGGCGTTCTCGACCCGGACGCCGACCTCGACGCACCGGAAACGGAGCGACCGGTTCCGGACCAGGGCGCCGGGGAGGAGCCGGGCCTCGCACAGCACCTGGAAGCCGTTGCAGATTCCGAGCGTCAGACCGCCCGCCCGGGCGAACGCGACGACCTCCCGCATGATCGGGCTGAACCGGGCGATGGCGCCTGCCCGCAAGTAGTCACCGTAGGAGAACCCCCCCGGCAGGACCACGACGTCGACGTCCCCGAGGTCGTGCGACTTGTGCCACAGGTAGGTGGCTTCCTCCCCGAGGCCCTCGGTCACGGCGCGCACGACGTCGGCATCGCAGTTGGATCCAGGGAACCGCACGATCCCGAACTTCATGTCCCGCCTCCCCCGGTCGGGGCGTCGCCCTCGATCCGCACCTCGAAGTCCTCGATCACCGGATTCGCGATCAGCTCCTCGCACATGCGCCTCACCGAGCGGCGTGCATCGTCGGCGCTGGCGGCGTCGATCTCGAGACGCACGAGGCGACCCGCGCGCACCGACCCCACCCCCTCATAGCCCAGGTTGTCGAGCGCCCTGGCGATGGTCTCGCCCTCCGGATCGAGGATCCCCGTGCGGGGCGTGATCCGGACCTCAACCGAGAACGTGTCGGTCACCGTTCCTCACTCGTAGAGATCGTGGCCCACGATGCGGCGATAGGCTTCGCGGTACCGATCGGCCGTGGCCTGCACCACCTCGGGCGCGAGCGCCGGCGCGGGCGGGGTCTTGTCCCACCCTCCCCGCTCGACCATGGCCTCGAGGTAGTCGCGCACCGGCTGCTTGTCGAGCGACGGCTGGCCCCGGCCGGGCGCGTACTCGTCGGCCGGCCAGAAGCGCGAGGAATCGGGGGTCATCACCTCGTCGATGAGGATGATCCGCCCGTCGCGGGCTCGCCCGAACTCGTACTTCGTGTCGGCGAGGATGATCCCGCGCTCGCGCAGCGTGTCGCGTCCGAACTGGTACAGGGCGAGGCTCAGACTCCGGAGTCGGGCGGCCGTGTCGGGACCCACGATGTCGCACATGCGGGAGAAGCCGATGTTCTCGTCGTGCCCCTCCTCCGACTTGGTGGCCGGAGAGAAGATGGGTTCGGGCAGCTCGTCCGATTCGCGAAGACCCTGCGCGAGCGGCTCGCCCGCCAGCGTGCCGTGCTCGCGGTATTCCTTCCACGCCGAGCCGGAGATGAACCCGCGCACCACGCATTCGACGGGAAACGGATCGGCCTTCTGGACGAGCATGCCCCGCCACGCCCACACATCGCGCGTGTCGGCGAGCTCGGGGGCGGCGTGCGCGATGGCGCCCGGCGCGCTCGCGATGCGGTGGTTCTGGACGATGTCGCCGGTGCGCTCGAACCAGAACGCCGAGAGTTGCGTGAGCACCGCGCCCTTGTGCGGGATCGGGTCGGGGAGCACGCAGTCGAACGCGCTGATCCGGTCGCTCGCCACCATCAGGACCTTGTCCTTCAAATCGTACATCGAGCGCACCTTCCCCTCGCGCAGGAGCGGGAGCGGGAGGTCGATCTCGTGGCGGGCTTCGGTCTGCGTGGTCTCGGTCGCCGTGTCGGTCATCGTCTGGTCCCGGGGTTGAAGTCGGAAGTTCGGATCGTGTGTGGCCGGCTCGCGCTCATACGCGGAGCTCCTCGGCGGGGCGGCGCGCCGCCCCCGCCAGGAGCGGCTCGACGACCTCCTCCAGATAGCGCTCCACCTGCTGCGGGCTCCGACCCACGAGGCGCTCGGGATCGGCCAGCCGCTCGAGGTCGTCCCGCCGCAGGCCGAAGGCGTCGTCGGTCGCGATGCGAGAGAAGAAGTCGTTGTCGTCGGCGCCCTCATCGAGCCGCGCACGGGACGCCAGCGCGTGGACCCGCACCCGCTCGTGCAGCTCCTGGCGGTCGCCGCCGGACTCGACGCCGGCGAGCAGGATGTCTTCGGTCACCAGGAACGGGAGCGCATGGCGCAGCCGCCGCCGGATCACTGCGGGGTGTACCACCAGCCCGGACGCCACGTTCCGAGCCAGGAGGAGAACGGCATCCGCGGCCAGGTAGCCCTCGGGGAGCGCGATGCGCCGGTTTGCCGAATCGTCGAGGGTGCGCTCGAACCACTGCACGGACGCCGTCCACGAGGTGTCGAGCTCCAGCACGCACAGGTGGCGCGCCAGCGCACAGATGCGCTCGCTCCGCATCGGGTTCCGCTTGTAGGGCATCGCCGAGGAGCCGATCTGCCGGCTCCCGAACGGCTCCTCGACCTCGCCGAACGACTGCAGCAGCCGGATGTCGTGACCGAAGCGCGCCGCCGAGATGCCGATCCCGGCGAGCGTGGCGAGCGCGCCGTGGTCGACCTTGCGCGGATACGTCTGCCCGACGACGTGGTAGCAGCCGGCGAACTCGAACCGCTCCGCGAGCCGCCGATTGAGCTCGTCGACCTTCTCCCCATCCCCGTCGAACAGCGCCAGGAACGTGGCCTCGGTGCCCGTCGTCCCCCGTGCACCCCGGAAGCGGAGGCCCTCGAGGGTCGCCTCCACCTGCTCGAGATCGTGCACCAGATCCTGGATCCACACGCACGCACGCTTTCCGACGGTGGTGGGCTGGGCGGGCTGGAGGTGCGTGTAGCCGAGCGTGGAATGAGCCGCGTGCTCGCGGGCGAACGCGGCCAGGTCGCCGATCGCGCCCCTCAGCCGCTCGCGGAGAAGGCGCAACGCGTCTCGGTGCTGGACGAGGCCCGCGTTGTCGGACACGAAGGTGCTGGTCGCGCCCAGGTGGATGTGCCCGCGCGCCTCGGGCGCCACCTCGCCGAAGTGGTGCACGTGGGCCATGACGTCGTGCCGCAGCTCGCGTTCGATCTCGGCCACCCGGTCGAGGTCGATCCGCTCCCGCGCGGTACGCATCGCGTGGAGGGCACGGTCGGGGATGTCGACCCCGAGGCGTCGCTCTTCCTCGGCGAGCGCGATCCACAGGTCGCGCCATATGCGGGCTTGGGTCCCCGGCGCGAAGATGTCCGCCATCTCGTCCGAGGCGTAGCGATCGATGAGAGGATGTGGGTAGCGGCTTTCCCGCATCAGAAGGCTTCGGCCCGTCTCCCCGGGTCAGCGTGGGCGAACGTCGTCGCCGGAAGGCCGCAATGTGGGGCCTCGCCGCCCCGGGTCAAGTAGCGCCCCGGAGCCACGGGGCCATCCGGGCGCCGGTGTCCCCGCCGGGCCGAGGCCCGCCGCTACCGGACGCGGAACGGGCGTAGCGTGCCGGTTCTGGTCCCCCGGGCGATGTGGACGCGCACCCAGCCTTCGGTGTCACCGCCGCGCGCATAGTAGTTGAACAGCTCGGCGGCCTCCTCGACCGTGCGCACCTCGTTGCCGTTGATGCCCCAGATCACGTCGCCCTGCCGGAGCCCCGTATTGCGCGCCACGTCGGCGTCGATGTCGACGATCAGCGCCCCGAACTCGATCGCGAGGTTGCGCTCGCTCTGGATCTGCGGCGTCACCGTGACGAGCCGCAGCCCGGTGAGCACCTCAACGCGCTCGGCGCGCGCCGAAGGGATCTCCTCCAGCTCGAGGCTCGTCGTCATCAGCGCCCCGGCCCGGCGGTACTGGACCTCGACCACGGCCCCTACACCGGCATCCACGAGCCCCACCTCCCAGTCGAGGTCGTGGTGCACCCGGCGACCGTTCAGCGACACGATCTCATCGCCCGCCCGGAACCCGGCGCGCTCGCCGGGCGTGTCCTCGTACACGCGGTCGACGAACGGGTACGAGGCGATCGTGTCGCTCCGCTCGGTGACCACGTCGATCCCCACCCACGGCCGCCGCACGCGACCGAACTCGATGAGCTCGGCGGCGATGCGCAGCGCCCGGTCGATGGGGATGGCGAATGCGAGCCCCTCGGAGCCGCCCGAGCGGGAGAAGATCGAGCTGTTCACGCCGATCACCGCCCCGTCCGCGTTCACGAGAGGCCCACCGGAGTTGCCGGGGTTGATGGCCGCATCGGTCTGGATCATGTCGGCGTACAGGACCTCCTGACCTTCCGACTGGATGTCGCGGCCCACGCCGCTCACCACGCCGGCGGTGATCGTGGCCTCCGTGTTCTGGAGCTGGAAGCCCGACGGGTTCCCGATCGCGATGGCCGGCTCGCCGACCATGAGGTCCGACGAGGTTCCGAGCGGGGCCGGCGGGACCGTGCCCGGCGGCACCCGAATGAGGGCCAGATCGGTGAGCTCGTCGGATCCCACGAGCTCGGCCGTCAGGCGCTGCCCGTCCTGGTCCATGACCTCGATCTGATCCGCGTCGCGCACCACGTGGTGATTGGTGAGGATGTGCCCCTGGTCATCGATCGCGAACCCCGACCCCAGCCCCGGGATCGTCCGGCTGCCGCCGCTGCGCCCGAAGAACTCGTCGATCATCGTCGTGGCGACCGCCACCGTGCGCGTGGTCCGGATGCTGACCACGGAGGGGTTCACCCGCCGGGCGGCGGTGACCGTGGGCGTGAGGCGCGCGGCGCTGACCTCGGGGTCGGAGGGGTTCTGCATCTGTGGCGGCGGCGACGCGGCCCGGAAGCGATCGCCGGACACCGACGCCAGGCGTGTCGTCGCACCGTCGCGCATGGATCCGCCGGTCGCCCCGGGGGGTCCCTCGTCGCGGCCCGCCACGATGGCGCCCACGCCCAGTCCGGCGAAGAACAGAAGCCCGACCAATCCGAGGAGCCGGATGGCCTTCAATCGTCCCCGTCCGGCGGCGTTCCGCGGCGGCCTGCCGATCGCGTGGTGTGAGCCCATCACGCCTCGAACCTCCGGCTTCGTGCGCCCGGCGGGAGCGTCCGACGGGCCTCGGGAGTCTCGTTGTCGATCCTATCTACGCAAAACACGCCTCCCGGGTTCACGCCCGCGGCTCGCCCGCGCGCAGCGCCCCATTGTCAGACGGGAGGCGGCCCTTCCGCGAGCCAGCCGAGCGCGTCGGGCCGGTTCCAGCCGTCGTCGTACGCCACCCCCGTCAGATACAGGCCGCCCGGCGGCGCCGGATACACCGGCCGGGATGGCGTCTCCTCGGTGAGCGAGCGCTCGAGGTCGTCCTCGGGGCGGCGACCGGTGGCGATCTCGATCAGCGTCCCGACGAGGTAACGCACCATGTGGTGCAGGAAACGGTCGGCGGTGATCCGGAACACGAGCAGATCGTGCGCCGGTCTCCGCCAGGCGGCCGCCTCGACCCGGCAGCCGGTGCCGCGCTCGGGCTGACCGGACCGTGCGAAGCCACCGAACGACCGCTCGCCCGGCAGGCGCGCGGCCAGCCGCGCGAGGCGCTCGGAGTCGGGGCGGTCGCGGAGGCCCCAGGCGCGATCGCGGAGAAACGGGGAGGTGGCGAGGACCCCGGTCGCAACCACGTAGTCGTAGCGGCGAAGCCGCGCATCGAAGCGAGGGTGGAATGCGGGCGCCGCTTCGCGGACCGACACGACCGACAGGTCGGGAGGAGCGAGCGCCGCGAGCCCCCGTGCCACGTCCGCGGCCGTCCGCGCCGCCGGGGCGAGGAAGGCGATCTCCTGGGCGAGCGCGTGGACGCCGGTGTCGGTGCGCCCCGCGAGCTCGACCCGCACCGGATCGTCGAACAGGGATGAGAGCGCGCTCTCGAGCTCGCCCTGCACGGTGCGCACGTCGGGCTGGAGCTGGGAGCCGTGGAACGCGGTCCCGTCGTATTCGACGGTGGCGCGGAGGTGGAGGGGATCGGGGCCGGGGTCTGACACGGGCCGGAACCGGGGTTAGTGTACCGTTTCGAGGGGCGCGAGCGTCGCGAGACGTCGAACCTCGCGGCCTTCCCCGGGTCCGGCAACACGCGGCGAGGAGGAGATTCCCAGGCGTGAGCGACACGATCGAACGCGCGCTCGGGGCCGAGCCGTTGACGGCGGCCGAGGCGGAGACGGTGTTCGGCCGCTTCATGGACGGGACGGCGAGCCCCGTCGAGATGGCGGCGCTCCTCGTGGCGCTCAAGCAGCGCGGCGAACACCCGGCCGAGGTCGCCGGCGGCGTCCGGGCGCTGCGGAAGGCGATGATCCCGCTGCGGCTCGAGGGCGAGCGCATCATCGACACGTGCGGCACCGGGGGCGGCTCCGTCACCACGTTCAACATCTCGACCGCGGCGGCGATCGTGGCGGCCGGTGGCGGAGTCCGGATCGCGAAGCACGGCAACCGGTCGTTCACGTCGCGGTGCGGGAGCGCGGATGTCCTCGAGCGGTTGGGGGTGCCGATCCGGCTCGAGCCGGAGGACCAACGGCGGATGTTCGAGGCGACCGGGTTCGTGTTCATGTTCGCGCCCGCGCATCACCCCGCGATGCGGCACGTCGGTCCCGTGCGCCGCGAGCTCGGAGTGACGACCATCATGAACCTGCTCGGGCCGCTCGCGAACCCGGCGGGCGTCCGCCGTCAGGTCGTGGGCGTGGCACGGCCCGAGCTCATCGCGCTCGTGGCCGAGACGCTCTTCGAGCTGGGGCACGAGCGCGCGCTCGTGGCGTACGGCGAGCCGGGGCTCGACGAGCTGAGTCCGCTCGGACCATCGCGGGTGGTTCGCCTGGACGGGGGATCGCTCGAGGAGGCGGAGATCGCCCCGTCCGACTTCGGGTGGCCCGTCTACACGGTCGAGGAGCTCGCCGGCGCCGACCCGGCGGCCAACGCCGAGCGGGTGCGCGCGGTCATCGAGGGGCGCGAGCACGGGGCGGCGCGGGCGGCCGTGGTGCTCAACGCGGCGGCGGCCTTCTGGGTGGCCGGCGAGGTGGATCGACTGGAGGACGGGATCGAGCGTGCCGAGTCATCGATCGACCACGGCCACGCCGCGGACACGCTGGCCCGGCTGTGCGGCCTGGCCCACGAGTCGGGAGACCGCTCGCGAGCGGCGTCGACGGGAACCGACGCCCCGGCGGTTTGAAGGTAGGAGGTGGGTGCCCGCCGGGGCGTACTCTCGAAGGCTCCGAGAGCGGTTCCGTCGTTGTCTTGCGGCGGGCCGTCGGCCCGCCGGCGTTTCATATGAAACGCGCGTGACGTCTCCCGTGAAACGCGCCGATGTCAGTACCTCCGGATCACGCCGATCACGACTCCCTGGAGGGTGACGCGGTCGGCGTCGAAGTACATGGGTTGGAGCTCAGGGTTGGCCGGCTGGAGCCGGATGCGGCCGCTCTCGCGGTAGAACTTCTTCATGGTCGCGTTCTCGCCATCGATGAGCGCGATCACCATCTCGCCGTTGTGCGCCGTCTCGCGCGCCTGGACGATCACGTAGTCCCCGTCCCGGATCTGCTCGTCGACCATCGAGCTGCCGCGGACGCGGAGCACGTAGTGCTCGGTCGCGGAGCCGGCGATCATGTCCTCCGGGACGCACACGGTCTCCTGCTCCTCGATCGCCTCGATCGGGAGACCGGCGGCGACCGACCCGCGCAGCGGGAGCTCGATGGCCGAGATCGCGAGATCCGCGGTGACCAGCTCGATGGAGCGGCTCTCGTTGTAGTTCTTGGTGATGTAGCCCTTCGCCTGGAGGTTGCTCAGGTGCTCGTGCACGGTCGCGAGCGAGCGGTAGCCGAAGTTCTCGGCGATCTCTTCGAAGCTCGGAGAGTACCCGCGGAAACGGACGAACCCCTCGATGAAGTCCAGCATCTCGCGCTGTCGCTTCGTGAGTGCCATCGATCTCCTCTCCGCTGCACCGGATCGCCGGGGAAACCGGCGTCTACCGAACGGATCCCGAATCTACCCGAAGAATACCCGAAGCGCAACCCCGCACGCACCCGGCGGCTCGAGCCCGCCGCCCCCGGGACGGGGCGGTGAACGGTGGCCACGTCGCCCCGGGACACGCAGCTTCATGGGATGCCCGACTCCCCGATTCTCGACGAGATCCTCGCCGCGAAGCGAGAGGAGGTATCGCGTCTCCACCTCTTCCGGGATGCGGTGGTCCGCGGGGTCGACGACGCCCCCGCGACGCGCGGCTTCGAATCGGCCCTGCGCCGCTCGGGCGAAGTCGCCGTGATCGGCGAGTTCAAGCGCCGCTCCCCCTCGGCCGGGGACATCAACCCCTACGCGCAGGTCGCCGGCGTCACCCGCGTGTACGAGGAGGCGGGCGCGAGCGCCGTCTCCATCCTCACCGATGAGCGCTACTTCGGCGGCACGCTGGAGGACATCCGGAGCGCGCGGGCCAGCCTCGGCATCCCGATCCTGCGCAAGGACTTCCTCCTCGATCCGGTCCAGCTGTACGAGAGCCGGGCGGCGGGAGCCGACGCCGTCCTCCTCATCGTGAGGGCGCTGAGCGCCGGCCGGCTCTCCGAGCTCCTCGACGTGTGCGACGAGCTCGGGCTCGGGGCGCTCGTCGAGGCGCACGACGCACGCGAGGTGGAGGCGGCGCTCGAGGCCGACGCGCGCGTGATCGGCGTCAACGCACGCGACCTGGCCACCTTCGACGTCGATCTCGACGCTTCGCTTTCGCTCATCGAGACGATCCCTGCCGACCGGGTGGCCGTGGCAGAGAGCGGCATCCGGGGCGCGGCGGATACGGAGCGCGCGGGACGGGCCGGCGCCGACGCGGTGCTCGTGGGCGGCTGGCTCATGAAGGGCGATCCCTTCGGGGGCGTCGAGGCGCTGGTAGGGCACGCGCGACGGCCGCGGCGAGACGTAGCGAGCGAGGAGCATCCCGGGCCGGAGAGGGGAGAGGCGTGAGGGCGGGGACAGGCGGCACCGGGGGCCGCTCCGTGAGGGAGCGCCCGCGCACCGGGGCCCGTTCGCCGGCCGGAGAGCCGGTGCGGGTCAAGATCTGTGGCGTCCGGGAGCCCGCGCACGCGGCGGCCGCCGCGGAGGCCGGCGCCGAATACGTCGGGGTCGTGTTCGCGCTCGAGCTCCGGCGAGTGACCCCCGAGCGAGCGGCCACCGTGCTCGCGGCGGCCGGCGGGCGGGCGCTCGGCGTCGGCGTGTTCGTGGACGAGTCGCTGGACTCGGTGCTCGCGCACCGCGACGCGGCCGGGTTCGTCGTGGCCCAGCTCCACGGCGCCGAGAGCCCCGAGAGCTGCGCCGCGCTCCGCGAGGAGGGGCTCGTGGTGTGGAAGGCGCTCCGCCCCCGGAGCCGCAGGGAGCTCGGACGGCTGTACGGACGCTACGCACCGGTGGCGGACGGGCTCCTCATCGAGGGGTTCTCCCCGCGGGCCGCCGGCGGCACGGGCACGAGCTTCCCGCACGAATGGGTGGCGGCCGTGCGCACCCGCCCCGGCCCGGCGATCGTCCTCGCGGGCGGGCTCGATTCGACGAACGTCGCGCTCGCGATCGACGCGGTGAGGCCCGACGTGGTGGACGTCTCCTCGGGGGTCGAGTCCGAGCCCGGGGTCAAGTCCGTGGACCACATCCTCCGCTTCGTCGCCGCCGCGAAGGGCGCCGCCCCGTGACGGATCGGATCGGCTGGTTCGGCCCCTACGGCGGTCAGTTCGTCCCCGAGACGCTGATCCCGGCGCTCGATGAGCTCACGGCCGCGTGGGCGGAGGCGAGGGGGGACCCGGCGTTTCGCGTGGAGCTCGACGAGCTCCTGGCGCACTACGCGGGTCGGCCGACACCGCTCTACCGGGCCCGACGGCTGGGGGAGGAGCTGGGCGGTGTGCGCCTGTGGCTCAAGCGCGAGGATCTCTGCCACACGGGCGCCCACAAGATCAACAACACGCTCGGCCAGGCGCTCCTCGCGCGCCGCATGGGGAAGCGCCGCATCATCGCCGAGACCGGCGCCGGACAGCACGGCGTGGCGACGGCCACGGCCTGCGCCCTGCTCGGGTTCGAATGCGCCGTGTACATGGGCGAGGAGGACATGCGGCGCCAGGCCCTGAACGTCGAGCGCATGCGTCTGCTGGGCGCCGAGGTGATCCCGGTGCACGCGGGCAGCCGCACGCTCAAGGATGCCACCAACGAGGCCATCCGGGACTGGGTGACGACCGTCGACACGACGCATTACATCATCGGCTCGGTGGTCGGGCCGGCCCCGTACCCCGGGCTCGTGCGCGACCTGCAGCGGGTCATCGGTGACGAGACCGTGGCGCAGCTCGCGCGGGTGGGCATCGATGCCGCGGCGGCGTTCGCCTGCGTGGGCGGCGGGTCGAACGCGATCGGGTTGTTCACCGCGTTTCTCGAGGCAAACGAGACCGGGGGCGAGGTCGAGCTGGTCGGCATCGAGGCGGCCGGGCACGGGATCGCCAGCGGTCGTCACTCGGCCTCGCTGTCGGCGGGTCGGCCCGGGGTCCTGCACGGGAACTACAGCTATCTCCTCCAGGACGAGGACGGCCAGGTGGTGCCGGCCCACTCGGTGTCCGCGGGGCTCGACTACCCCGGCGTGGGTCCCGAGCACGCGTGGCTCAAGGAGAGCGGGCGGGTGCGCTACGAGTCGGTGACCGACCACGAGGCCCTGGACGCCTTCGAGCTCGTGTGCCGCGTGGAGGGCATCCTGCCCGCCCTCGAGAGCGCCCACGCGGTCGCGGGGGTGGCCCGCGAGAACGAGCGCTGGAGTGGTCGCGATGTCGTCCTGTGCCTGAGCGGCCGCGGGGACAAGGACGTGGGGGAGGCATCGGCCGCGCTCGCCGCACGCGCCCGACAGCATGCGGCGCGGCCGATGCCGGGAGGCTGAGCGTGGCGCACATCCGGTACGTGGACCCGGACGACATCCCGCCCGAGGACCGGGTCGGCGACGACGACAACATCCTCCGCATCCACGGCGTGCACAGCCGCACGATGCGGCTCCACAACGAGCTGTATCTCGAGCTCATGTACGGCCAGGGGCCGCTCTCCCGCGTGCAGCGCGAGATGATCGCGGTGCGCGTGTCGGCCCTCAACGGGTGCCACTACTGAACGGTGCACCACGGGGAGGGTCTCCGTCGGCTGCTGACCGCGAAGGACGTCCCGACGGACGAGCGCGAGTCGCTGCTCGCCGCCCTCCAGACCGACCCCCTGGAGGCCGTGCGCGACGAAGCGGACCGCGCCATGCTCGCCTATGCCGACAAGCTCACGCGTGCGCCGGACGAGATCGATGCGGTCGACATCGAGACGCTGCGCGACGCCGGCTTCGATGACCTCGCCATCCACGACATCTGCGCGGTGGTGGCCTACTACGCCTTCGTCAACCGGATCGCGGATGGGCTCGGCGTGGAGCTCGAGGAGGATCGAGAGGAATGAGCGGGTCGTCGGGCGCGATCGATCACCTCGCATGGGCGGCGCCCGACCTCGAGGTGGCGTCACGGGCGATCGCTGATCTCCTCGGGGTCGAGCCCGCGGAGGGCGGGGCGCACCCGGCGTGGGGAACCCGGAACCGTCTCCTCGCGCTGGGGCCCACCACCTATCTGGAGATCATCGGGCCGGATCCCGAGGGACCCACCGTCGAGCCGGAGCTGTTCGGGATCGCCGCTCTCGAGGCGCCGCGGCTCGTGGCATGGGCCGCCCGCTCGACCGATCTCGAGGGGGTCCTCGAACACGCGGCGCGGGCGGGGATCGCGCTCGGCCCGATCCTCGAGGGGAGCCGCCGGAGGCCCGACGGGACGGAGCTCCGCTGGAGGCTCACCGATCCGCTCGTCGTGGCGGCGGAGGGCATCGTGCCGTTCTTCATCGACTGGGGCGACACGCCGCACCCGGCGCGGAGCGCGCCGGCGGCCGGGGCGCTGCTCGAGCTGTCGGCCGAGCACCCGCACCCCGAGGCCGTGGCGCAGCAGCTCGCGTGGCTGGGGATCGAGGACGTCCGGGTACTCCCCGGCCGCGCGCCGCGGCTCGCGGCCCGCATCCGGACCGGACGCGGCGTGGTCGAGCTCGGCTGACAGTCCGGGGAGCCGCCGTGCCGCGGTCCTTCCAGCACGGGATGCGCCGCGGGTGACCGCGTGTATCTTGTCGAAGGGAACGCCACCCCAAGACGTCCCGGAAAGAGGGTGAGACGATGTGTCGTAACATACGACCGCTGTTCAATTTCGACCCACGCGTGACCGACGAGGAGATCCGTGCGTCGGCGCTTCAGTACGTGCGCAAGGTGAGCGGCTATACACGCCCCTCGAAGGCCAACGAGGCCGTCTTCGAGCGGGCGGTGGACGAGGTGGCGGGGGCGACCCGGCGGCTGGTCGATGCGCTCGTCACGAGCGCCCCGCCGAAAGACCGCGAGGTGGAAGCGGCCAGGGCGCGGGCGCGGGCGGCCGAGCGCTACGGGAGGGTCTGAGCCCGCCTCGCAGAACGATCGAGCGGCCCCGCTCGGGCTGGTGGACGAATGGCTGCGGCCCACGCTGACGCCCGACACCGACTGGATCACTCATCCGCTGGGGATGGCCTTCGACCCGCGCACCGGGCATCCGTTCGTGCAGGACCGCGACTGGAATTCTACCGCGATCTCGCGATCCTCGACGGGTGTTCTCGGAGACGGATACGCGTCAGATCGACCTGTACGGGATGCCGCTCCTCGCGGCGTCGCGTGCGGAGGTCGAGGCCGAAATGTGCCGTATCCGCCGCATGGGAGGCGGCCGGACCTGGATGTGGAACGAGCTCGAACCGGCCGGACCCGGGAAGGTCACCGTGTCCGTCGGTCCGCCGGGGATCATGACGACCCGCCTCGAGCCATGGCGGATCGACGTCGACACCGGGAATACCGGGCGCTACGATTACGGAGAGCCACATCGGAAACCACCTCGCCATCGACTGGCCCCGCGTGTTCACCTCGAACTCCACAGACGGGACGATCCTCGAGTACCGGGCCCCGCGCGGGCGCTGATGGCCGTTTCGTGGAAGCCCGTTCCGCCGCCGATCGCCCGGCCGGAGGTCCCGTCGTCGATGGTCGTGTCGCGGACGCTTCCCCACCTCGCGGGCCCTGCGGATGCCTGACGCCACGAACCGCGGAGTCGGCACCGAGCTCCCCGACGCCCTGATCGAGGCGGGGGAGGCGCTCATCCGGGCGCTCGACGACGCCGGACTCGGCCCCGACACCGCGTTCTGGATGTGGTTCCGCGACGTGAAGGGCTGGCGCCTGGTCCTCTCGGGCGGGCCGCTGTCGGGCCTCGGCCCGAAGGCCGCCCACCGGAGGGTGCGGGAGATCCTGCCCGGAACTCCCGCCGCCAGGTCGCTCGATCCCGAGCTCGTGGGGGTGGCCGGTCCGCAGGCGGCGTCGGTGGCGGCAATCCGGGACGGCGTCACCACGGGCCCCGGGTTCCACGGCATCCGCGTCCGCAACAACACGCTGGGTGGCGTCGTGATCCCGGCGGCGTACGTGTATCGGGCGCACTGAGTGCCGGCAGCGACTCGATCGCGCGGACAGGCGGCGTGACGCCGGCCGATCCGGGTGCCGGCTCCCGCGGCGCCGCGCCGTCCGACCCGGGCGCCACCCCCGGCCGCGTCGCCCGGGCGTTCGAGGGCCGCACCGCGTTCATCCCGTTCCTGTCGAGCGGCTACCCGACACCGTTCGACACACCCCGCCTCCTCGGCGCCCTGGCCGAGGCGGGGGCCGACATCATCGAGCTCGGCGTGCCCTTCTCGGACCCGCTGGCCGACGGGCCCACGATCCAGCGCGCGAGCTGGGAGGCGCTCGAGCGGGGCGCGACGCTCGCCGGAACCCTGGCGGGGCTCGCCGAGCTGTCCGCGGACCTGCCGCCGGTCGTGCTGTTCTCGTACCTCAACCCGATCCTCCGCATGGGGGTCGACCGCTTCCTCGAGCGCGCGGAGACCGCCGGCGCGGCGGGCCTCCTGGTCACGGATCTTCCGGTCGGAGCCCAGCCCGAGCTCGAGCGACGCCTCGCCTCGTCCGCGCTCGCCCTGATCCCGCTCGCGGCTCCCACCACGACCGCGGCGCGGCTCGCGACGATCGTCGACCACGCGTCCGGGTTCCTGTACTACATCTCGCGGCTGGGCGTGACCGGGGCGCGCGCCGCGCTCGACTCGGGGCTTTCGGCGAGAATCGAGGAGCTCCGGACCGGGGTGCGGCTTCCCGTGGCCGTGGGGTTCGGGATCTCCACGCCGGCGCAGGCCGCGGCGGTGTCGGCGATCGCCGACGGCGTGGTGGTGGGCTCGGCCCTCATCGCCGCGCTCGGGCGCTCGGAGGAGGAGTTCGTGGATCTGGCCGCCTCGCTCGCCGACGCCACCCACGCCGGCGCCGTCTGAGGCCCGCGACCGCGGGGTCGCTCTCCAGGGCGGGTGATCCCCGGCGCATGCGCCGCCGCGCCGTGCATGCGGCCCGCGCGAGAATGCTCGCTCCGCGACGCCCGTCCCCCCATCCTTCCCGAACGGTGCGCCGGCTGGGTGTCCGGTGCGATCCTCACACGGCAGGTGCCCGACATGAACACGCTGGCCATCCTCGCTCGCCCCATCCGCACGCCCGTCCGGGTCATCGCGCTCCTCTGGCTCGGGCTGGTGGCGACGACCGTCCCGGCGACGGCGCAGGACCGCTTCGGTCAGGCCGTGGCCGTCACGCCCCGGGGCCGGGTGGTCGTCGTGAAGCCCGCGTTCGGGCGCGGCCCCGCGGCGCTGTTCGTGTTCGAGCGGGCCGCGGACGGCTCGTGGACCATGACCGACGAGCTCCGGTCCGAGGGGACGGCCGAGCGGGGCGAGAACTTCCAGCCCTCGCTGGCCCTCGCGGACGGCGACGTGCTGGTGGCGAGCGCCGATCCCGGATCGCGCGTGGGCGCCTACGCGTTCGCGCCGGCCGGGGACGGGGGCTGGGAGGCGGCGCCCTCGATCCGCCTCGCTCCGGACGAGCCCGGCGAAGGGCCCTCGACGATCGACCTCCAGACGGTGATGCAGATCCTCCAGCCGCCTCCGCGGGTCGTGGCCGCCGACGGACGGGATGTCCTCATCGGGGTCCCGCAGGGCGCGCAGGGACGCGCGCCCGTGCGGGCGTTCCGCCGTGAGGCGGACGGTGGCTGGACCGACGACGGCGCGCTGCAGGCGGAGGACATCGGCCGCACGGACCGGTTCGGGGCCGCGCTCGCCGTGCGCGACGGCGTGGCCGCGGTGGGGGCGCCCGGACACGGGGACGGGGGCGCCGTGTACCTGTTCGCCCGCGCGCCTGCGGGCGGGTGGGGCCACGTCGCCACGCTGGTCGACGCCGAGCTGGGGAGGGGCGCGGGTCTCGGGTCGGCCCTCGCCTTCACGCCGGCCGGCGAGCTGGTGGCCGGGGCCCCGTCGGCCCACGGCTCGAGCGGAGCGGTGGTCGTCTTCTCCCCCTCCGCCGGCGCGTGGAGCCCGGCGCTCCTGACGCCCGCCGCGGAGAACACCGGTCAGGCCTTCGGGGCCGCGGTGGCGGCCACCGGCGGGGAGCTGTGGGTCGGGGTCCCGGGATCCGATCAGGGCCGGGGACGAGTCGATCGCTTCCTGCTCGCCGAGAGCGGCGGGTGGGCGCCGGCCGCGGCCGTGGCGTCCCCCGACCTCGAGCCGCGCTCGTTCTTCGGGGCCGCGATCGCCGTCGGGCAGGGGGAGACCGGGCCCGCCGTGGTCGGGATCCCGGGCGCGAACGGCGCGAACGGGGCCGCCACCGTCTACGTGCGCGCGGGCGGCCGGTGGGGGGCCCCGACGTGGGTCACCGCCGGCACCGAGCTTGAGGCGGTGACCGGGGGCGAGGTGCGGTGCGAGGACGACGCGGCCGCCGGGTTCGCCTGCCGCGATGTGGATCTCGAGGCCTACATGCCCACGACCGCGATCGGCGGAGGCCCCGCCGAGCGCGTGAGCGACGCCTGGGGGTGGACCGACCCCGATACGGGTCGCGAGTACGGCCTCATCGGACGCACCGGCGGGGCCGCGTTCGTCGACGTGACCGATGCCAGCCACCCGGTCTACCTGGGGTACGTCCCGGCCAACCCCAGCGGTGCCCGCGATCTCAAGGTGTACCGGAACTACCTGTTCTTCACGGGAGACGGAGCGGGGAACCACGGGCTGGTGGTGTTCGACCTCGCGCGGCTGCGCGACGTGTCCGATCCTCCGGTCACCTTCGAGCCCGACACGCGGTTCATGGGGATCGCGAGCGCGCACAATCTGATCATCGATCGGCAGGCCGGGTTCGCCTATACGGTGGGGACGAGCGGCGAGGGGCAGACGTGCGGGGGCGGGCTCGTGATGATCGACATCCACGAACCGCTGGCCCCGGAGTTCGCCGGCTGCTTCACCGACACCGAGGGCCTCATCTACCCGGGCCGCACGCACGATGCCCAGTGCGTGATCTACGAGGGTCCGGACGAGGACTACCGGGGCCGCGAGCTGTGCTTCGCGTCGAACGAGACGGCGCTCCGCATCGTCGATGTGACCGACAAGCAGAGCCCGCACCCCATCTCCGCCGCCTCCTATCCGGGGGTCGCCTATGTGCACCAGGGGTGGCTCACCGAGGACCAGCGGTACTTCTATCTGGACGACGAGCTCGACGAGCTGGTGGGCACCACGGACCGGACGCGAACGCTGGTGTGGGACGTCAGCGATCTCGACGATCCGGTGATCGCGGCGGAGCTCCTGGGTCCCAACCGGTCGACCGACCACAACCTGTACATCAAGGGCGACCGGATGTACCAGGCCAACTACCAGGCCGGTTTCCGCGTCCTCGACATCAGCGATCCCGAGAGCCCGCGCGAAGTCGGGTTCTTCGACACGACCCCGTACGGCGTGGATCCGCCCGGCTTCAACGGGGCGTGGACGGCGTTCCCCTTCTTCGACTCCGGCACGGTGCTCGTGACCAGCATGCACGAGGGCGTGTTCCTGCTGAGGCCGCGCCGCGAGGAGCTCGTGCCGTGACCCCGTCGGGCGCCCGCGCGCCCGTCCCCCGGGGCGGTCGCTCGATCGCCGCGGGTCGATGAGGTCGCTCGATCCGCGGCTCCTGCCGTTCGCCCCGATCCTCTACGTGGCATGGGCGGACGGCGAGCTGAAGCCTGCCGAGGTGCGCCTGCTGCGGGAGCACGTGCTCGACGCCGGGTTGGCCGCCGCGATCGCGGGGCCGTGGCTGGATCCGGACGCGCCGCCGAGCGGCGAGGATCTCCTCGCGCTCCTGTCGTGGATCCGCGATCACGCCGGGGGCCTCGAGCCGGGCGCGCGGCGGTCGCTGGCAGAGCTGGGGCTCGGGCTGGCGGAGCGCGCGGGCCACCCCGCCGGGCCGGCGGAACGGGCGGCCGTCGAGCGCCTGGCCGCGGCGCTCGATCTCCACGAGGCGGAGAGCGTGGAGGCCGTGCTCGCTGCGGAGCGCCCGCTGGCCGACCTCCCGGAGGTCCGGCCGAGCTTCGACGTGTCCGCGATGGCCGAGCTGCTCGACGGCGAGCAGAGGGCCATGCGCACCCGCGTCCGTGCTCTGCTCGCCTCGGGGCGCTTCGAGCCGGCCATCGGGCTGTCCACCGCGCGCTACCGCGAGCGCGTGCTCGAGTGGTGCCGGCTGCTGGCGGGCGAGGGGCTCGGAGCCCTGTCCATGCCGTCCGCCTGCGGGGGGATGGACGACCCGGCGGGCTTCGTGGCCGCCTTCGAGACGCTCGCCATGTTCGACCTCAGCCTGCTGGTGAAGTTCGGCGTCCAGTTCGGGCTGTGGGGCGGGAGCGTGCAGCAGCTCGGCACCGGGAAACAGCACGAGCGGTGGCTCGAGGACATCGGGACGCTGGCGCTCCCGGGCTGCTTCGCCATGACCGAGACGGGCCATGGCTCCAACGTCGACGACATCGAGACGATGGCGGTCTACGATCCGGACACGCGCGAGTTCGAGATCCACACGCCCCTCGCGCGGGCGCGCAAGGACTACATCGGAAACGCGGCGAGAGACGGCCGCATGGCCACAGTGTTCGCGCAGCTCGAGACGCGGGGCGAGCGCCACGGCGTGCACGCCTTCGTGGTCCCGATCCGCGATGCGGACGGCGCGCCGCTCGACGGCGTCGCGATCGAGGATTGCGGCGAGAAGCTCGGCCTGAACGGGGTCGACAACGGACGGCTGGCGTTCGATCGGGTTCGGATCCCGCGCGATCATCTGCTGGACCGCTTCGCGTCGGTGACGGAGGATGGGGAGTACCGAAGCTCCATCGCGTCCCCCGGGAAACGCTTCTTCACGATGCTCGGAACGCTGGTCGGGGGCCGGATCGCCGTGGGGAGCGCCGCCGTGACGGCCTCCGGGGTCGCGCTCGCGATCGCGATCCGCTACGGCGCGCGGCGCCGCCAGTTCGGTCCCCCGGGGTCGCCCGAGCGGGTGCTGCTCGACTACCCCGCGCACCGGCGGCGGCTCCTGCCGCGTCTCGCATCGACCTACGCGTTCGGGTTCGCGATGCACGCGCTCCAGCGACGCTACGTCGACCGGGAGGCGGACCCCCGACGCCTGGAGGCGTCGGCCGCCGGGCTCAAGGCACTCGCGACGTGGCATGCGAGTGGGACGATCCAGGAATGCCGCGAGGCCTGTGGCGGCCAGGGATACCTGGCCGAGAACCGCTTCGCCGCGCTCAAGGCCGACACGGATGTGTTCACCACCTTCGAGGGCGACAACACGGTCCTCCTCCAGCTGGTGGCCAGGGACCTGCTGACGGGGTTCCGGCGCGAGTTCGGCGATATGGGCGCCTGGGGGCTGGCCCGCTTCCTCGTCGATCGGGCCCGGGTCGCCGTGGTCGAGCGGAACCCCGTGGCGACCCGCCGCACCGACGAGGAGCACCTCCGCGACCCCGGCTTTCAGCGCGACCTTCTGGAGGCGCGCCGGGACGAACTCCTGTACTCGCTCGCCCGCCGCGTGAAGGCCCGCGTGGATCGCGGCATGGACGGCTTCGACGCGCTCGTGGAGTGCCAGGACCACGCGCTCGGGGCGGCCCGCGCCCACGCGCTCACGGAGGTGTTCGAGGCGGTGCACGAGGCCGAGGGAGGGGTCCCCGGCTCGTCCCTGGCCGAGGTCCTCGAGCGCATCCGGAGCCTGTTCGCGCTCTCGACGCTGGAGCGCGACCGGGCCTGGTTCCTCGAGCACGGCTATGTGGACGCGCGCAAGACGAAGGCCATCCGGGGGCAGGTGGACGCCCTGTGCGCGGCCCTGCGCCCCGATGCCGTGCCGCTCGTGGACGCGTTCGAGATCCCGGCACCCTGCCTGGCGCCGATCGCCCTCTGACCTCGCCGCCGCCGCGGCGGCGGCGATCCGGCGGGCCCGCGAGACTCTTGAGCCCGGTCGGCGGCCGTAGTACCCTACAGGGTGCATCCGGGGGGCGGTCGGGCGTGGCGATGGGGGTACCGAGCATGTCGGAGATGAGGGCCGAGACCTCGACCGGGGGTTCGGGATCGAGCGGCTTTCGACTCGTGCGGTTCGCGCGCGAGATCTTCCCGTTCCTCCAATCGACCCAGTGGGTGTCGCTCTCCGGTCCGAACGAGCGCGAGCGCGTGGCCGGCGCGTACGACATCGTGTTCGCGCACGGGTTGCTCGATCAGATCCGCCGCCACGCCGGGCGCGTCCCCGACTCCGACACCGTGGGGCTGTTCTTCGGTCAGGGGTGCGAGTGCCCGTGGACCCGGCGGCTGTGGATTCGTGTCGACACGGCGCTCGGGCCCGAGCTGCCGCGGAAGAGCGGCTGGCGGCGTCGGGCGCCGGAGACGGTCGACCAGCGCCCCATCGAGGAGCGGCTCCAGTCCCTGCTCGCCCGCCCGGACCGCCCGCGAGGGCACATCGTCGGCTGGTACCACACGCGGGCCGAGGGCGCCCCGCGTCTCTCCTCGGCCGAGACCGAGATCCTCGCCGCGCGCTTCGACGAGCCCTGGCAGTTCTGCGTCGCGATCCCGACCGATACGCAGCACCCCGTGCTGGGTGTGTTCGGGCGCGACGAGGGCGGCGAGGTTCGTCCCAACCTGCTGAGGCCGTTCTACGAGCTCAAGCAGAACGGTAGCCAGCTCAGGCACCGACCCGTGGCGCCCTGGAACTACCGGGTCGTGGAGCGGGCCGAACGATCCGGATCCGCGGCCGTGTTGAGCGACCTCCGGCAACGAAGGGCCCCGGCCCTCGTCACCGCGGCGTGCATGGTGCTCGGAATCGGGATCGGTCTCGCCCTGAGCTACGAGCTGTCGCGCGCGAACCAGCCGCCCGGGAGCCCGGGCCTCGAGGCCGCGACCTTCGGCTCGCCGCTCCCCGGTCTCGCGGCGGCCACCCGCGAGCGTGCCGATGAGGTCGCCGCGGCGCGCGAGGCCGCGGCAAGGGACGCGCGGGTCGCCGGCCTGATCGAGACGTTTCGCGATCGGGTGGACGGCTACGGGAAGGCACGCGAGCGGCCGAGGGCCGCGGAGACGTACTGCGAGGACCTGGCCCGCGCATACGACGGCGTGCACGCCGCCTTCGTGAACCTGCTCCAGCAGCGTGCGAAGCTCGACCCGGGCAGGGTGCGCACCGAAGTGGAGGCCGCCATGCAGTCGAAGGGCCGGGTCGACGCGAGCTTCGACGCCTCGCCCTGCCGCCGCTGAGCGAGCCGCACCACCCGACGCCGCCTCACCGCCGACGCATGCGCTCGACGAGCGCGTCGTCCGGCTCCACGAACAGCGTCTGAACCCGGTCGGGCGCCACCGTGCCGGGTGGCGCCTTCCTCGGCTTGCGCACGTACTTCCGCCGCGTCCACACGACGGCGACCGTGCCGCTGTGACGCGCCCCGCTGTGGACCGCGGCGGCGACCGCCGCCTCGAGGAGGTCGCGCTGCGGAGGGTTCTGGTCCCTGCGGTCCCAGCGCAGGATGACATGCGCGCCCGAGGTCTGGCGGGCGTGGAGCCAGATGTCCTCCGGACTCGAATGACGGAAGGTGAGCTCGTCGTTGTCGCGCGCGCCGCGCCCCACGCGGATCTCCAGACCGCCGCTCGAGGCGAGGCGTGTGTACGGGAGCCGCGGAGCATCCGGGCCGTCGCCGCGCGCCGCGGCCCGGGGGCGCCCACCGACCAGCTCCCACAGCTCCTCGTCCGGTCCGTCCGACGCCAGCCGCCGGAGCGCCTCGCCGAGTCGCGCGAGACGCGCCTCGGTGTCCGCCAGCTCTGCGGGGATGCGGGCCCGTGCGCGCGCGCGGCGCCGGGCTTCGGCGAAGTAGCGCTCGGCGTTCGACACCGCGTCCAGGGCCGGATCGAGCTCGATGCGACGCACGCTTCCGTCGAAGTCCTCGAGCCGGATCTCCTCGAGCCCGCGTTTCACCAGGTCCTTGCGCACGAGGAGAAGCCGCGCCGCCGCGCGGGCCTCCTCCGGCTCGCCCGTGCGCTCGCGCTGACGCCCGAGCGCCGCGCGCCGCCGCCGGAGCCGCCGGGCCGCCCGTTCGAGCGCGCGCCGCAGCCGGTTCTCCTCGTCGTCGTCCCCGCCCCCGCTCCCCACGACCGACCGTTCGAGCGCACGACCCGGCCCGCCGGCCTCCTCGCACACCTCGGCGAGCGCGTCGAGCAGCGATGCGGCACGGCGGGCCCCCGGGTGGCCGAGCGGAGCCGGATAGGGCTGCGGTCCGTGGGGCCGCGGGATGATCCACGCCCCCCCGTCACCGCCCGTACGAGCGTGGATGTCGAGGTAGCGCTCGTAGGCTCGGTCGGCGTCGGCGCGCGATCCGGAAACCTCCCCCCCGTCGTCGTCTCCCCGCTTCGCCGGGTCGTGCGTGGCTCTCCCGGCGGGTGGCGGACCGGCCGGGACGCCACCCAGGATCCACCCGATGTTGAGCGCGCTCGTCCACGCCCACTCCCGCAGCACGGCCCCGCGCACGTCCTCTCCGCCCGCCGCCTCCAGAGACGCCCGCCAGTCGTCCTTGGCGGGCGGCTCCGCGATCGCGCGCCGCGTGGATTCGGGCGGTACGTACCGGGCGCCGGCCCGCAACCGCCGGCCGCCCGCGTCACGCGGCCACAGGGCGTGCACGATCGTCCAATCGAGAGAAGGAAACGGCCCCTCCGCGGGCTCCCCGGCCGGGCTCAGATAGAGGAGATTCCAGTGGTTCGTCCGGAGCTCGAAAGCTACGGCTGCCTCGGAGCCTCCCTCGGGCCCCGCGAGCCCGATCAGCAATGCGCGCTCGTCGGGCGGCGTCCACGCCGCCGCGAGGGTGACGCCACGGAACGGGGTCGATCTCACCGCCGGCCCGTCCAGCGTGCCCGCCGCGCCGGGGCACACGAAGCCGGCGCCCGGAGCGAGCAGCGCGAGGAGGGCCTCGCCCCCGTCGAGCTCCAGTTCGGCGGCGCGGCGCCCCGCGTCCATGCGCAGGGCGCGGACCGGTCGGCCGTGCCAGCGCGCGACGATCTCGTGCGCCAACCCGACCGCGATCAGCGGGTCGTAGCGAGCGGGCATGTCCCGTATATTCGGCGTTCGCGACCCACCAGGCAGGTCGGCTCCGTTTCCGCTGCGTGAGTCCCCGTCCGACGGGGTGACGAACCATGAGCACAGACACGGCCGGGGGCGGAAGCCCGCGGCGCCGAAAGACGGTAACGGTACGCGATTTCCTGCGCATGAAGCGGGAGGGCGAGAGGATCGCCGTTCTCACCTGCTACGACTATCTGTTCGCCCGCATGCTGAGCGACAGCGCCGTCGACGCCGTGCTGGTGGGCGACTCCGTGGGACAGGTGCTGCTCGGGTACGGAAGCACCCTGCCGGTGACGCTCGAGCAGATGATCCACCACACCGCCGCGGTGCGCCGCGGGCTCCAGGGCCCCATGCTGATCCTCGACATGCCCTTCATGTCCTACCAGGTGACTGACGAAGGGGCGCTCGCGAACGCGGGCCGCGTCATGAAGGAGACGGGCTGCGAGGCGGTGAAGATCGAAGGCGGGGAGGGGCCGGCCCTGTCCCGCATCCGGCGGCTGGTCGACGCCGGCATCCCCGTAATGGGGCATATAGGGCTCACGCCGCAGGCGATGCACAAGCTGGGGGGGTACCGGGTGGTGGGACGGGAGGAAGAGGAGGCCGAATCGCTGTTCGCGCAGGCAGAGGCGCTAGAGGGGGCCGGCTGCTTCGCGATCGTCCTCGAGCTCGTGCCCAGCGGGCTCGCCGAGCGGATCTCGCAGGCCGTCTCGATCCCTACCATCGGGATCGGCGCGGGCCCGCGGTGCGACGGACAGGTGCTCGTGCTGCACGACATGCTGGGTCTCAACCCGGACTTCGAGCCGCGCTTCATGCGCCGCTTCGGCGAGCTCGGAGCGGCGGCGCGGGGAGCGATCGCCGACTACGTGGGCGCCGTCAAGGACGGCGGCTATCCGTCCGAGTCGGAGAGCTACGGGGCTTGATCGTCCGATTCGAGCGGGTCGACGCGGCCGCGGAGTGGCGGGACGCGCGTCGCGAGGCCGGCGACACGGTAGCGCTCGTGCCCACCATGGGCGCCCTCCACGAGGGCCATCTGAGCCTCGTCGACACGGCGCGTCTGTCCGCGGACCGGGTGGTCGTGTCGCTGTTCGTGAACCCCGCGCAGTTCGGCCCCAGTGAGGACTTCGACTCCTATCCGCGGGACCCCGATCGGGACGGGGCGCTCGCCGAGGCGCGGGGTGCCGACGCCTTGTTCGCCCCCACCGCGGCCGACATGTATCCGGAGGAGCAGACGATCTGGGTCGAGCCGGGCCCGCTGGGCGACCGTCTGTGCGGTCGGTCGCGTCCCGGGCATTTCCGGGGCGTGCTCACGGTGGTCGCCAAGCTGTTCGCGATCCTCCGCCCGGAGGTGGCGGTGTTCGGCCGGAAGGACTTCCAGCAGTCGGTGCTGATCCGCCGCATGACGGCGCAGCTCGGGTTCGGAGTCCGCATCTCGACCGCCCCCACCGTGAGGGAGCCCGATGGGCTCGCCCTGTCCTCCCGGAACTCCTACCTCTCGGCGGGCGGACGCGACACGGCGCGCTCTCTGTCGGGGGCGCTGCGCGAGGCGCGCGCCGCGTTCGCGGCGGGCGAGCGTCGTCAGGATGCGCTCGAGGCGGTCGCCCGCAGGCACATGGAGCGAGCCGGCGCGGACGTGGAGTACGTGGAGGTCGTGGAGCCGGAGGGGCTGACGCGGCCGAGCCGGGCCGAGGACCGGCACGTCATGGCGCTCGCGGCCCGTGTCGGGACGACACGACTCATCGACAACGAGACGCTGGGCCGGCCATCCCCCCTGGACGAGATCAGACCGGGCCCCCCGGGGTCGCCCTGATGGCGGCCACGGGCAAGGGGTCGACGGGACGGGGCTCGCCGAAGCTACACCCGCTCATCCGGGCCGCGGGAAAGAAGGGGCAGTTCCCGGAGTGGGCCGTCCTCGGGAAGGCCCGCCGGGCACACGCGGCGCGCGTGGCCGCGCTGATGGGAGAGTGGGCGGCGGCGCTGGGTCTGGAGAAGCTCGACCGTATCCGCTGGAAAGCCGCCGGGCTCCTCCACGACGCGCTCAAGGACGCCAGGCCCGCCGCGCTCCAGCCGCTGGTGTCGGATGAGGGGACGTGGCCGGACCCCGTGGTCCACGGGCCGGCGTGCGCCGCCCGCCTGCGCGCGGAGGGCGTGACCGACGAAGCGCTCCTCAGGGCGATCGCGCACCACACGACGGGCCACCCGGATCTCGATCGGATGGGGGAGGCGCTCTATCTGGCCGACTACCTCGAGCCGGGTCGTCGGTCGCAGGCGAAGTGGAGAGCGACGCTCCGGCGCGGCATGCCGGGCGATCACGACGAGGCGCTGGTCGACGTGGCGGCCGCGAAGATCTCGAGCCTCCTCAAGCGACGCTTGCCGATTCCCGAGATGACTGTACAGTTCTGGGCCGAGATCCAGCGCCGCCTCTAGTCTGCAGGGGCGGCGGGTCCTGGACGCACGGATGACGGGTGGGGACGAGCGGGAGGACGGGTGGCGCGGAGAGCACGCGGTGCGAAGCGGTCCCGATCGGGGCGCGGCGGGAAGTCCGGGAAGCCCCGGAAGCGTGGTGGGCGGACCGCCCGCGGCGGGCGCCTGTCCCTCCTGTTCGAACGCTTCAAGACGCTCGCCACGAGCCTCGTGCTGTTGGCCGCCGGGGCGCTCATCGGCTCCTTCTGGCTGCAGTGGAGGAAGGCCCAGCTCCCCGAGTCGGGCTCCGCGTCGGGCGCCCCCGGCCTCGAGCGCCGGCTCAAGATCGAGGTCCTGAACGGCTCCGGCGAGCCGGGTGCCGCACGGGTGGTGGGGGATCTGCTGCTCGGGTATGGATACGATGTGGTCTCCGTGGACAACGCGGATGGCTTCGACTACGAAGTCACGCACGTGATCGACCGGGCCGGCATCGGCGCCTCGATCGAGGAGCTCGCCGCTCGGGTCGGTTGTGACTCGATCTTCGTGGACCTCGAGCCCGATCTGCTCCTCGACGCCACGGTCATCCTCGGGGGGGACTGGCGGGAGCGACTCCCGGGCCACTGAGCCGCACGCGGGCGTGGCGGTCCACCTGCGCGCCCCCCGGCGGGGGTGTGCAGCCGTTCCACGGCCGCGATGGGCCGGTCCGCGCTCCCCCGTCCAGGCCCGCGGAGGGAATCGATGGAGATCGAGGTCCTGCGAGCCGACTATCGGGACGTGGCGGCCATGCGCGAGGCGTATCGTGCTGAAGCGCGCTGCCAGATCGTGCACGACTCCGCCCTGTCGCGCGGGATCGCCGACCCGTACGTGATCCGCGTGCAGGGCCGCGCGGCCGGGTATGCGGGGGTGTGGAACGAGTACTTCGCGGGCCGGGTCATGGAGTTCCACACGGCGCCCGACGCACGGCGGCTCGCGCGCGCCATGTTTCGCGAGCTGCTGACCGCGAGCGCGGCGACGCACATCGAGGCGCAGACGAACATGCCCCTCATGCTCGCCATGCTCCGCGCGCACGCCCTGGATATCCGCGAAGAGAACATCCTGTTCGAGGACGGATGTGCCACCGATCTCCGCTGCCCCGGGGGAATGTTCCGGCGAGCGACGCGCGGGGATCTCGGGCCCGAGGGCGAGTGGGTGATCGACCTGGACGGCCGGATCGTGGCGGCTGGAGGCGTCCTGCGCCACTACAATCCGCCGTACGGAGACATCTACATGGAGGTGTCGGAGTCGGCGAGACGGCAGGGCTTCGGGAGCTATCTCGTCCAGGAGCTCAAACGGGTGTGCCGCGCGGCGGGGAACGAACCCGCGGCGCGGTGCGATCCGTCGAACGTGGCCTCACGCCGGACGCTGGAGAAGGCGGGCTTCGTCGTGTGCGGGCGACTGCTCGCCGGCGAAGTCCGACGCTGACGGCGGCGGCCCTCAGCCCTCGCCCTCGCGCGCCAGGCGGAGCTGCCCGCAGGCCGCCGCGATGTCGCGGCCCCTCGGGGTCCGCACCGCGTTCTCGACGCCGCGTCGCTCGAGCGCGGCCGAGAAGGCCGCGATGCGATCGGGCGGGCTGGCGTGCCACTCGGGCCGCGCCGGGATCGGGTTGAACGGGATCAGGTTCACGAAGCAGGTGAGCCCGTACGCGATGTCGGCCAGCGCCTCGGCCAGCCCCGGGTCGTCGTTGACACCCTCGATGAGCGTGTACTCGAGGCTCACGCGCCGGTTCTTCCGCGCCTGGTAGGCACGCAGCGCCTCGAACAGGACGGGCAGCGGATAGCGGCGCTCGATCGGCATGAGCTCGAGCCGCAGCTCGTGGACGGGCGCGTGGAGCGACACGGCGAGCTCGAACTGCTCGGGCCGCCGCCCCAGCTCACGAATGCCGGGCACGAGGCCCACGGTCGACACAGTGATCCGCCGCGCCCCGAGCCCGAAGCCCCCGTGCAGCACGCAGAGCGAGTCGATCACGGGATCGAGGTTCGCGAGTGGCTCGCCCATCCCCATGTACACCACGTTCGTGATGGGCCGCCCGAGCTCGCGCTCGGCGATCCGCGCCGACTCGCGGTACTGCGCGACGATCTCGGCCGCCCTGAGCTGGCGCCGGAATCCGAAGTGACCCGTGGCGCAGAACCGGCACGCCAGCGCGCACCCGGCCTGCGAGGAGAGACACAGGGTGAGCCGCTCCCGCGTCGGGATCAGGACCGACTCCACGCGCTCCCCATCGTCGAGCGCCCACAGGTGCTTGATCGTCCCGTCCCGGGAGCGGGCCACGTAGGCAGGCTCGAGGGGGGTGAGCGAGAAGGTCTCCCCGAGCGCATCGCGAAGCTCGAGCGGGAGGTTGGTCATCTCGCCGAACTCGCGCGCCCGATGCTCGAACACCCAGCGCGAGATCTGCGAAGCGCGGAAGGACGGCTCGCCCGCCCGCTCGACGAACTCGTCGAGCGCTCCGCCGAGCTCCTCGCCGGTGAGCGCGAGCAGCTCCGGGCGAGCGCGTGCCGGCTGCGCCGAGGTCCCCGCGACGGCCTCCCGCGATGTGCTCCTGCGGCCCATTCTGTCGGCTCCCTCCACACGTTCCCGCGCATCGAGCAGCTTGCTGCCGTTCCGGCACGGGCTGTATGTTCGCGGCTATTCTACACCCCGGCGATGAGTCCGAGCCGGGGTCGGGCCGCCGTACCGAGGTTACGCCACGATTCCCCGTGTCCCAACTGCTCCTCGCAGATCTGCTCACGCCGGACCGAATCCGGATCCCGCTCGAAGCGCGGGACAAGAACGGGATCATCGAGGAGCTGTGCGCCCTCCTCGCGCTCCGCTGTGAGGCCACGCACGAGGAGGAGCTCGAGATACGGGACGCGGTCCTCGAGCGCGAGCGAGTGCTCTCCACCGGAATCGGGGGAGGGGTGGCGATCCCGCATGGCAAGAGCGAGGCGGTCGACGATCTCGTCCTGGTGGCGGGCCGCACCGGTGAGCCGATCGACTTCGATGCTCTCGACGAGCGGCCCGTCCGCATCGTGATGCTGCTGGTGGGACCGGAGTCGGCCGCGGGGCTCCACGTCAAGGTGCTGAGCCGCATCAGCCGCCTGCTGCGCTCGCCGGAGCTGCGCGATCGGCTGGTGCGGGCGGACTCGCCCGAGGCGTTCCACGAGGTGCTCAGACGCGCGGAGACGGCGTGAGCCGAGAGGTGCTCGAAACCGCCTACCGCGATGCGGGGTGCGGCGAGATCGACGCGTCGTGGGTGGGCCGCGAGGTCCGGATCGCGGGCTGGGTGCACCGGCGCCGCGACCTGGGCGGTCTGTTCTTCGTCGACCTGCGCGACCGGAGCGGGCTCCTCCAGCTCTCCTTCGGCCCCGATCGGGCGGATGCCGCCACCCTCGAACGAGTCGCGGAGCTCAACCCCGAGGACGTGCTCCAGGCGACGGGCGTGGTGGCGCGGCGGCCCGAGGGGGCGGTCAACCCGGACATGGCGACGGGCGCGGTCGAGATCCACGTGACCGGGCTCGAGCGTCTGGCGGTGTCGGAACCCCTCCCAATCCTCGTGTACCGACCGCCCGACGAGGAGCTCCCATCCGAGGAGCTCCGTCTGCAGCACCGGGTCCTCGACCTGCGGCGACCCGAGATGCAGCGCAACCTGCGCGTCCGCCACCGGGTCACCAACGCGGTGCGGGCATCGCTCACCGAGCAGGGGTTCATCGAGGTCGAGACGCCGCTCCTCACGCGCCAGACGCCCGAGGGGGCACGCGACTACATCGTGCCGAGCCGAGTGCACCGCGGCCGGTTCTATGCCCTGCCGCAGTCGCCGCAGCTCTACAAGCAGCTCCTCATGGTGGCCGGGCTCGATCGCTATTTCCAGATCGCGAAATGCTTGCGGGACGAGGATCTGCGGGCGGATCGGCAGCCCGAGTTCACCCAGATCGACGTCGAGATGTCGTTCGTCCGGGAGGACGACGTGTTCCGGGCCGCGGAGCGCATGTTCCAGCGCGTGTGGAAGGAGGCGCTCGAGGAGACCCTCGAGCTTCCGTTCCGGCGCATGACACACGCCGAGGCGCTCGAGCGATTCGGGACCGACAAGCCCGATCTTCGCATCCCGTGGGAGCTGGCCGACTTCACCCCGGCGCTGACGGGACTGGGATTCGGCATCTTCGACGGGACCGCCTCGGCGGGTGGGCGCGTACGGGGGCTGGTCGTGAAGGGCGGGGCGGCCCTCTCCCGCGCCAGGATCGAGCATTACGATGGGCGTGCGCGTCAGGCGGGGGCCCGGGGGGCGCTGTGGCTCAGGCGAAACGACGACGGCTGGTCGGGCCCCCCCGCGAAGGTCATCGGCGAGGAGACGGGCCGCGTCCTGGAGGGCGAGTTCGGGGTGGAGCCCGGCGACCTCGTGTTCCTCGTGGCCGGGAACGACGCGGAATCGTCCACGGCGCTCGACGTGCTCCGGCGGGAAGTGGCCGTCGAGGTCGACGCCGTCCGGGCGAAGGGTGGGCACTGGCTGTGGATCACGGAGTTTCCACTGTTCGAGCGCGACGCCGACACCGGACTCCCCGTGCCCGCGCAGCATGCCTTCACCATGCCGGTGGACCCCGATCCGGAGCGAATCAGGGAGGACCCGCTGTCGGTCACGGCCCGCGCGTACGATATCGTATACGACGGCATCGAGTTCGCCAGCGGGAGCCTCCGCTGTCACCTGCCCGACGTGCAGCGGGCCATCCTCGCGGCGACGGGGCTCGGCTCGGACGAGATCGAGCGCCGCTTCGGGTTCCTGCTGGAGGCGTTTCGCTACGGGGTGCCGCCGCACGGCGGGTTCGCGGTGGGCCTCGATCGCGTGGTGGCGGTGATCGTCGGAACGCCGTCCATACGGGACGTGATCGCGTTCCCCAAGACCACCGCGGCCCGCGGCTTGCTCGAGCAGTCGCCGTCGATCATCGATCCGGCCGAACTCGCCGAGCTGGGGATCCGGGTCGAGACATCGCGAAGTGACTGACGAACCCCGCGCGCGGGCAGGCGGGTAGGAGCGAACCATCGCGCGGTCGGGGGCTCGAGTGGGGTCCCCGCCCACGAGCCAGGAGGGAGACGTATCGGCGCCGAGCATGAAGAAGCGGTCGAGGTCGGATCGCTGGAGCCGACCGAGCGCAGGCTGTCGGTCGAAGGGGCCGACCAGCAGCTGCTGGCCGGCGTGAACGACTCGAACCTCAACGTGCTGGCCCGCCAGTGCGACATCCGGGTCGTGCTCCGACGCGACGAGCTGATCCTGTCCGGCCCGCGGGAGGGGGTGGACCGTGCCTCGCCGGCCGCCCGGCGCATGATCCGCTACGCGCGCATGAGGCGGCCGTTCGACGCGGTGGATGTCGAGGTGTTCGTGCGCGACGGCGACGAGTCCGCACCCTCCCCGCAGGAGGAGGACGGTCGTCAGCCCGAGGTGGCCCTCGCGGGAGGCCGGCGGCCGATCCGGCCCAAGTCGCCCGGTCAGGACGCCTACCTCGCCGCCATCCGCCAGAACGATATCGTGATCGGAATCGGGCCGGCGGGGACGGGCAAGACGTACATCGCCGTCGCCGCCGCGGTGGAGGCGCTCAACCGCAAGCGGGTGCGCCGCATCATCCTCACCCGCCCCGCCGTCGAAGCGGGCGAGGCGCTCGGGTTCCTGCCGGGAGACATCCGCGAGAAGGTGGACCCGTATCTCAGGCCGCTGTACGACGCCCTCGAGGACATGATGCCCACGGACCGCGTGCGCCGCGCCATCGAGGAGCACGTGATCGAGATCGCCCCGCTAGCGTACATGCGCGGCCGCACGCTGTCGGACGCGTTCCTGATCCTCGATGAGGCGCAGAACGCGACCACGGCGCAGATGAAGATGTTCCTCACGCGGCTGGGCCTGAACTCGATGACCGTGATCACGGGGGACAAGACGCAGATCGACCTGCCGCGCTCCGAGGATTCCGGGCTGCTCGAGATAGAGGAAGTGCTGCGCGACATCGAGGGCATCCAGTTCGTCTATCTGGACGACGCCGACGTGGTGCGTCACCGGCTGGTCAAGGACATCATCCGGGCGTACCGGGAATCCGATCAGTGAACCCCTGGTATCGGGTCCGGGACTTCCTGCGCCCCGTCCACCGATCCCCGGCGGATCGGCGCGACGCGTGGATCCACCACGGGTTCCGCGCGGGGCTCGTGCTCCTGATCGCGCTCCTCGTTCCGTTGCTGTTCCCGCGTCACTCGCTGCCCCAGTTCGAGGGCTTCCAGGTCGGCAACGTGGCGCCGCGCGATGTGATCGCGGAGGTCCAGTTCCCGGTCCTCAAGTCGCACGAGGATCTCGCCGCCGAGCAACGGGATGCCGAGGCCGCCGTCCCCACCATCCTCGCCAGGGACGCCACCCTGGCCGACACGGCGATCGCGCGCATGAGCCGCTTTTTCGCCGAGCTCGATTCGGTGATCCCGGAGCTCCGGCGCCGCGCCGCCGAGGAGACCGACGACCCGAAGGAGCGGCACGACATCCTGCTGGCCGGGATCAGCGAGACGACCATCGTCAACACCACGGAGTCGCTCACCACGGCGCAGCTCGAGTACCTGGCCGACGCCGACGGTCGCGCGGCCCTACGGGACGCCCTGTACCGCGCCTTCGACCGCGAGCTGCGCGCCGGCGTCATCGAGGGCGCCGACCCGACGACCGGGCCCATGCGAAGCGTGATCGTCCGCGAGGACGGGCACGACCGGTTCGTGCCGGTCGATTCGATCCAGACACGGCAGGAGTTCTACGCCGAGGCCGTGCAGCGCGCGGCCGAAACGCTCACCGGTGCAGGGAACAGCCTGTTCAGCTCGCTCCTGGTCCGCTTCGCCGAGCCGACGCTGCGCCAGGACTCCGAGGCGATGCGCCTCCAGCGCGAGCAGGCCCGCGAGAACGTCCAGGCGGCCTCCGGGGTCGTCCTCCAGGGCGAGCGCATCGTCCAGGAGCACGAGCTGATCGGGGAGCGTGAGTTCCAGCGCCTGCAGTCCTACCAGACAGAGCTCGTGAACCTCGGGCTGGCGGGGGAGGGCACCGGATTCTGGCGCTCGCTCGGGATGGTCCTTCTCGCGGCGTCCATCCTCGGGATCCTCGTGTATACCACATTCACGTTCCGGCTGGAGATCTACGAGGACCTGCGCAGCTTCACGGTGCTCCTGTTCCTCATCCTGTTCGTGCTCGCCGTGAGCGGGGTCATCGCCCGGACCGGCAGCCCGCCGGCCCTCATCCCGGTCGCGTTCGCCGCGCTTCTCGTGGCGGCGCTGTTCGACGCGTTCCTGGCCGTGGTCGTGGTGTCGGCGATCGCCGGCATGCTCCTCGGCCAGCGGGAGTTCGAGGGCCTCGCGGTACCCATGCTGACCGCGGCGGGCGGCGTCACCGCGGCGTTCGCGGTGGGCGAGATCCGGCGCCGCTCGCAGAGCTGGATGCTCATCACGCTGATCAGCGCTTCCTACCTTGTGACCGCCTTCTGTCTGCGTCTCATCGGTCATTTCTCGTGGGGGGACGTGCTCGTCACGACCACCGCCGGGTTCGGGAACGCGACGGTGTGCACGGCGCTCGCGATGGGGGCCGTGCTCCCGGCGCTCGAGACGTTCACCCGGCGGACGACCGAACAGTCGCTGCTCGAGCTGGCCGACATGAACCGGCCGCTCCTGCGCCGTCTGGCCCGCGAGGCCCCCGGCACCTACGCCCACTCGATCAACATGGCGAATCTGGTCGAGGCGGCGTGCGTGGCGATCGGCGCCGATTCCCTCCTCGCCCGGGTGGGCGTGTACTACCACGACGTCGGCAAGCTCGGCCGGCCGCAGTACTTCATCGAGAACCAGCCCAGGGGTCTCAATCCGCACGATCGGCTGCGTCCCGCGCAGAGCGCCGAGATCCTGCGCGGACACGTGCGCGAGGGGCTCAAGCTGGCCGACGAGGCGAAGCTACCCCGGGTGGTGAAGGACTTCATCCGCGAGCACCACGGAACGCAGCGCATCGCGTACTTCTTCGCCAAGGCGCGCCGCGAGACTCCCGACGAGGTGATCGACCCAAACGACTACTGCTACCCCGGCCCCAAGCCGCAGACCAAGGAGACCGCGATCGCGATGCTCGCCGACGCCGTCGAGTCCGCCTCGCGCACCCTGAGCGATCCGAGCCCCGAGCGCATCCGAGCCCTCATCGAGACCCTCGTCTCGGAGCGGGCCGGGGACGGGCAGCTGGACGAGTGCGGACTCACCTTCCGCGAGCTCGACCGGGTGAAGCGCGAGTTCGCCCACGTCCTCACCGGGCTGTACCACCACCGGATCGACTACCCCGATCCGGCCGGAGCACGCGATCGTCTCGCGGAGGAGGCCCCCGCACGGCTGGAGCAGTCGCGTCCGCCCGAGCGGCTGCCCAGGCTGGCGGATGTGGACGCGCCCGAGCGCGTCGAGCAGACGACGATCGATCTCGAACGGGCCGCCCAGTCGGACACGGGTCCCCCGCCGGTGATCGAGCCGGCCGGGCGCTCAACGCGGGCCGTCCAACCGTCGCGGCACCCGGCGACGGGATCGGAGTGAGCTGGGACTTCCGGGTCGACATCGGCGGTCTCGTCGTGTCACCGGACGTCGAGTCCCGGGTGGCGGATGCGGTGCGCCGCGCCCTCGAGAGCGGCCCGCTCGAAGGTCCCCCGCTGGGCGAGGCCGAGATCTCGGTGACGCTGGTGGCCCCGTCCCGGATGCGCGAGCTCAACCGTCGCTACCACGGAG